>Ga0213824_1000148_pt1 | contig 60018 bp, 57 predicted proteins | sample MC6MC0906MG_FD_179892 | JGI IMG/M metagenome (GOLD analysis project Ga0213824, IMG submission 179892) | Enriched soil aggregate microbial communities from Iowa State University, Ames, United States - MC6-MC0906-MG | ecosystem: Environmental > Terrestrial > Soil > Unclassified | place: USA: Iowa...
GAGATGATGAAGGAGCTAGATGAGAATTTAAAACATTATGCTACTATACTTAAACAACATGTGTCTTTAGATGTATCTGAAATACCAGGGGCGGGGGCAGCTGGAGGAATGGGAGCAGCTGTCGTTGCAGTGCTAAAGGGGCAGTTAAGAAAAGGAATTGAAATTGTATTAGATTATACGAATTTTGATAAGTGTATAGAGGGCGCCGATCTGATTGTAACTGGTGAGGGAAGAATAGATGAACAAACAGCGTATGGAAAAGCTCCTGTTGGTGTCGCGAAGCGGGCGAAATGTCGTCATATTCCTGTAATTGCTATTGGTGGATCTGTATCCTCGAATTATACGACTATTTATGAAAAGGGAATTGATGCAGTGTTTAGTATTACAGCGAGTCCAATGACATTAGAAGAAGCATATAAAAGGGCAGAAGAGAATATCGAAATGACAGCAAGAAATATTGCAGCAGTGTGGAAATTAGCATCAGAAAAACGCTTCTAAGTGTAGAAGTGTTTTTTTAATTCATTTATTTGATGATATTTTGCATAATCCTGATTGATGATGGAGAAAAGTGCGGATAAAAATATTAGCTGATAGAAAGGTCAGTTGTTTCATTAAGTTAACTTTATACATAGAATAGTCTTAAAATTCGGGTTTCAATAAGAGTATAAGTGAATATATTGTATATCCATGCAGAAAAATGTCGAGTTGAGTCAGACTATATAAAAGATTTAAAATATTTAGGAAGGCATAAAAGGGGGATACTATCTATGAAAAAAGAAATCTCAGTTATTGGAGTTCCAATGGATTTAGGACAGATGCGTCGCGGGGTTGATATGGGACCAAGCGCGATCCGTTATGCAGGGGTAATTGAAAGAATTGAACAAATTGGATATAACGTTAAAGATCTGGGAGATATATGTATTGAGAGAGAAAAAGAAGTAGATGAAAATACAAAATTAAGAAACCTTACACAAGTTGCAACTGTATGTAATGAATTAGCAAGTAAGGTTGATCATATTATAGAAGAAGGTCGTTTTCCACTTGTATTAGGTGGTGACCATAGTATTGCTATCGGTACGCTAGCTGGTGTAGCGAAACATTATAAAAATTTAGGTGTTATTTGGTATGATGCACATGGTGATTTAAATACAGAAGAGACTTCACCATCTGGAAATATTCACGGTATGTCACTTGCTGCAAGTTTAGGCTATGGACATCCGACGCTTGTAGACTTATATGAAGCATATCCAAAGGTGAAGAAAGAGAACGTTGTAATTATCGGTGCACGTGCATTGGATGAAGGAGAAAAAGACTTTATTCGCGATGAAGGCATTAAAGTATTCTCAATGCATGAAATCGATCGTATGGGTATGACGGCTGTTATGGAAGAAACAATTGCGTATTTATCTCATACGGATGGTGTTCATTTATCATTAGACCTAGATGGGCTTGATCCTCATGACGCACCAGGAGTTGGAACACCTGTGATTGGTGGTCTATCTTATCGTGAAAGCCACTTAGCGATGGAGATGTTAGCAGAAGCTGATATTGTTACATCTGCTGAGTTTGTTGAAGTAAATACAATTTTAGATGAGAGAAACAGAACAGCAACAACAGCGGTTGCTTTAATGGGTTCTTTATTCGGTGAAAAACTGAAATAAATGTAAGAAAAGCAACTGTGAAGTTGCTTTTTTTATTGGGAAATAGGCGTATAATTATGATTGATATTATACTGTAGGGTAAGAAAGTTTGACATCTTACCAATTTAAGCTAAAGGGGGCGTTTGTAATTGTCGTTTGTTTCATGTATGGTATAATTAACTAGTTGTTGGAAATACATACAGATAGAGCATAAAATAATATTTCAATATATGGATAGAATTGCTCGTAAGTAGGAGGAAGGGTTAGCATGCCTTTTGAAGATACAACCATTTTGAAATATCTTAGTACGGCATTAGATATTGCTGTTGTATGGTTTATTATATATAAGCTAATTCTTATAATCCGGGGCACGAAGGCTGTTCAACTTTTAAAAGGTATTACAGTTATTATTGTCGTCCGGATGATCAGTATTTTACTTGAATTGCATACGCTATATTGGCTAACGGAACAAGTATTAACGTGGGGATTCTTAGCTGTTATTATTATCTTCCAGCCAGAATTGCGAAGAGCACTTGAGCAGCTAGGACGAGGTAGCCTGTTTTCGCGTGCGGGAACTCACGAGGAAGATGAACCTGAAATTGTTGCAACAGCGATAGCGAAAGCTACGGAATATATGGGAAAACGTAGAATAGGTGCATTAATTACGTTGTCAAAAGAGACTGGGATGGGTGACTATGTGGAAACGGGTATTCCGCTGAACGCAAATGTATCATCAGAATTACTCATTAATATTTTTATCCCTAATACCCCTCTTCATGATGGAGCAGTAATTATGCAGGGAAGTACAATTAAAGCAGCAGCATGTTATCTTCCGCTATCAGAAAGTCCGTTTATTTCTAAGGAGTTAGGAACAAGGCATCGCGCTGCAATGGGAGTTAGTGAAGTTACTGATAGTATTACAGTAGTTGTGTCGGAAGAAACGGGTCAAATTTCTTTAACGAAAAACGGTGAGTTACATCGCGATTTGAAGACAGAGCAGCTGAAGGATATGTTGTTAGCAGAATTTAGTGGGAACGAAAAAACGACTTCTTCGTCTTTATGGAATTGGAGGAGAAAGCGTCATGGATAAGCTAATGGAGAATCATTGGTTTTTAAAAGGAATCTCATTACTATTGGCGTGTATGCTTTTTATGTCAGCAACTTTAACCGAAAAGAATACGACAGCGAGTATATTACCTTTCGTAAATGAAACGAAAGAAACATTAACTGATTATCCCATTACTATTAAGTATGATGAAGAGAAGTATATTGTAAGTGGTATTCCACCAGGTGGAGTCAAAGTGAAGTTAGAAGGCCCAAAAGCATCGGTCGCTGCAACGAAAGCAAAAAGCCAATTTAATATACCAGTTGATTTGCGAGACAGTCGAGTAGGAACCTATGAAGTTTCTTTAAAAGCGAACGGGCTTCCAGATGATGTGAAAGGGACAGTTCAACCATCAACAATTAAAGTCACTCTTCATGAAAAAGCGAAAAAGTATGTTCATGTGGATTTAAAATTATCAAATGAAGATCAGATGCCAGCAGGTTCTACTATTGAGAAATCAAGTATTAAGCCCGACACTGTTGAAGTAGTTGGAACAAAAGAAGAAATAGAAAGTATTTCATCTGCTAAGGCATATATCGACTTAAAAGGCGTGAATAAAACTGTTACAAAAACAGCAGACGTTACATTGTACAATAAAGAAGGAAAACGTTTAAATGTAAAAACGAGCCCATCTAAAATAAGTGTAACGGTGAATGTAGCAACACAACCTACAGCAAATAACGTCGAAAAAACAGTGCCTTTAACATATTCGAAAAAAGGGAATTTACCAGAAGGTTTAGCTGTTACAAATATTAATGTTGAACCAAAAGAGGTAACAATAGCAGGTCCAAAAGACATTTTGGATAATATACAATCTATAGAGGGGGTCGAGGTAGATCTTAGTCAGTTGACGGATTCTACAACATTCGATGCCTCTGTTTTATTGCCAAAAGGTGTGACAAGTGCAAAACCAAATCAAGTGAAGGTTTCTGTAGGGGTACAAAAGGTAAAACAAACGAAAAGTAAAACTATAGATGGTATCCCGATTCAAAAAAATGGAATTCCGAATGATGTTACTGCTCAGCTACTTTCGCCACAAGATGGAAAGATAAGCGTTGATATTTCAGGAGAAGCAAGTATAGTAGATAAAATAACAGCTGCTCAAATAACAGCTGCGATTAATCTGCAAAATGTATCTCCGGGGACGAATGATGTTTCTATTCAGGTGAGCGGTCCTGGTAATATTTCGATAGAACCAAAACAAAAAAGTGCTAAAGTCACAATTGTGAAGAAAGAAAAGCAGGATAAAGAAGTACAGGGTAATATTGAACAACCAAATTCAACAAACAATAAAGAAAATCAGACTGAAAAACCAAAAAATCCTGAACCGGATCCAGAAAAGGATCAGGAAAAAGAAAAAGAAAATGGCCAAGAAACGAGCCAAGAACCAAAAGTAGATAATCAAAAAGAGCACGAAAAAGGAGCGAATAATAATGGGTAAATATTTTGGTACAGACGGAGTACGCGGGGTTGCAAATAAGGAATTAACACCTGAATTAGCATTCAAAATTGGACGTTTTGGCGGCTATGTATTAACAAAAGATACAGATCGCCCAAAAGTAATTATTGGACGTGATACACGTGTATCTGGACATATGTTAGAAGGAGCTTTAGTAGCAGGTCTATTATCAACTGGAGCAGAAGTAATGCGTCTTGGTGTTATTTCTACACCAGGTGTGGCTTATTTAACAAAAGCTTTAGATGCACAAGCGGGCGTTATGATTTCTGCATCTCATAATCCAGTACAAGATAATGGAATTAAGTTCTTCGGTTCAGATGGTTTCAAATTAACAGATGAGCAAGAAGCTGAAATTGAAGCATTATTAGACAAAGAAGTTGACGAGTTACCACGTCCAACAGGTACTAACCTTGGCCAAGTGAGTGATTACTTTGAAGGTGGACAAAAGTATTTACAATACATTAAACAAACTGTAGAGGAAGATTTCTCTGGTTTACATATTGCTTTAGATTGCGCACATGGTGCGACTTCTTCTTTAGCTCCATACTTATTTGCAGACTTAGAAGCTGATATTTCAACGATGGGAACTTCTCCAAACGGTATGAATATTAACGAAGGCGTAGGATCTACACATCCAGAAGTCTTAGCTGAATTAGTAAAAGAAAAAGGTGCTGATATCGGACTTGCTTTTGATGGTGATGGCGACCGTTTAATCGCGGTAGATGAAAAAGGAAACATCGTTGATGGCGATCAAATCATGTTTATTTGTGCGAAGTATATGAAAGAAACTGGTCAATTGAAACATAATACAGTTGTTTCAACAGTTATGAGTAACTTAGGCTTCTACAAAGCACTTGAAGCGAACAATATTACAAGTGATAAAACAGCAGTTGGTGACCGCTACGTAATGGAAGAAATGAAACGTGGTGGATATAACCTGGGCGGAGAACAATCAGGTCACATTATCTTACTTGATTACATTACAACTGGTGATGGAATGTTAAGTGCACTTCAACTTGTAAACATTATGAAAATGACGAAAAAGCCATTATCTGAGCTTGCAGGCGAGATGACAAAATTCCCACAATTACTAGTAAACGTTCGTGTAACAGATAAAAAACTAGCATTAGAAAATGAGAAAATTAAAGAAATTATTCGTGTTGTAGAGGAAGAAATGAACGGAGACGGTCGTATTCTTGTTCGTCCATCTGGAACAGAACCACTTATTCGTGTAATGGCAGAAGCACCGACACAAGAAATTTGTGATGGGTATGTACATCGTATTGTAGAAGTTGTGAAAGCTGAAGTTGGCGTTGAATAATCCGTCGATTTTATGAAAAAGGAGCACAAAAAGTGCTCCTTTTTCATATGTTTTATAGACAATAAAAAAAATTTCATTGACGATTTATATTGTTTGTTATAAGATTGTCTTGTTCTTTTTCTCAAAGGAAATATTGTAAATTATAAAAGCGCCAGAACTACAAGTAGTGTAGTTGACGAGGTGGAGTTTATCGAGATTTCGGCGGATGACTCCCGGTTGTTCATCACAACCGCAATCTTTTACTTAAAACATTAAGGTGACTTAGTGGACAAAGGTGAAAGTGTGATGAGAGAAGAGGAACGGATGAATACTAGCTGTATAAGTATATACGGACTTTAACCCAATCGAGAGGAAGGTGAAAGCCGTTACAAGCTTACAGGGCTAGCAATATGTAATCCGTTTTTTAGTATAAATAAAAATGGTATCGGACTATGTCGTTACATGTTCGCAGAGCAGTGTAAGCATTTGTAACGGCGACTAAACATGTGTGGAATCGTAGGATTTATTGGAGAGCAAGATGCAAAGGAAATTTTATTAAAAGGTTTAGAAAAGCTAGAATATCGCGGATATGATTCAGCAGGTATTGCAGTACAAGCAGAGAACGGTGTTATTGTATACAAAGAAAAAGGCCGTATTGCAAAACTTCGCGAAGTCGTAGAAGAGAATGTAGCAGCAAGCGTGGGAATCGGTCATACACGCTGGGCTACACATGGTGTTCCAAGCAAATTAAACGCGCATCCGCATCAAAGTACATCAAAACGCTTTACACTAGTTCATAACGGTGTAATTGAAAACTATGAATTAGTGAAAAAGGAATATTTACAAGATGTAACGTTCGTAAGTGAGACAGATACAGAAGTTATCGTACAGCTTATGGAACAACAAGTGAGCACAGGATTAAGTGTAGAAGAAGCGTTCCGTAATACGCTATCTCTTTTACATGGCTCTTATGCAATCGGATTACTTGATGCTGAAAATCCAAACATGATTTATGTTGCTAAAAACAAAAGCCCGCTATTAGTAGGTGTTGGTGACAACTTTAACGTTGTGGCAAGCGACGCTATGGCGATGTTACAAGTTACAGATCAATTTATCGAATTAATGGATAAAGAAATCGTAATTGTAACGAAAGAAAGTATTACAATTAAAAACTTACAAGGTGAAACGATTGAACGTGCACCGTTTACAGCGGAATTAGACGCAAGTGATATTGAAAAAGGAACGTATCCTCATTTCATGCTTAAAGAAATCGATGAGCAACCACTTGTAATCCGTAATATAATTCAAAAGTATCAAGATGAAAATGGCGAGATTGAACTGGATGCAGATATCCGTAACGCAATTTTAGATAGCGATCGCATTTACATTATTGCATGTGGAACAAGTTATCATGCAGGTCTTGTTGGAAAGCAATTCATTGAGAAATTTGCGAAAGTACCAGTTGAAGTACACGTAGCAAGTGAATTCTCTTACAACATGCCATTATTAACAGAAAGACCATTCTTCATTTACATTTCACAAAGTGGTGAAACAGCTGATAGCCGTGCAGTACTTGTGCAAACAAATGAAATGGGTCATAAAGCATTAACAATTACAAACGTACCTGGTTCTACGCTTTCTCGTGAAGCTGATTATACACTTCCTTTATATGCAGGACCAGAAATCGCAGTTGCATCAACGAAAGCTTACACAGCACAACTTGCAGTACTTTCAATCTTAGCGGCTGACATTGCAAAAGCAAAAGGTGAGGTTCTTGATTTCGATTTAACACACGAATTAGGACTTGTAGCAAATGCAATGGTAGTACTTTGTGATCAAAAAGAAGAAATGGACGCATTAGCAAAACAATTTTTAGCAACAACGCGTAACTGCTTCTTCATCGGACGTAGCGTAGACTTCTTCGTAGGTTTAGAAGGTGCGTTAAAGCTAAAAGAAATCTCTTACATCCAAGCAGAAGGATTTGCTGGAGGAGAATTAAAACACGGTACAATCGCCTTAATCGAAAACGGTACACCAGTTATCGCACTTGCTACACAAGAGCACGTAAACCTTGGAATTCGTGGTAACGTGAAAGAAGTAGTAGCACGCGGAGCAAACCCATGTATCATCTCAATGAAAGGCTTAGAAATGGAAGGTGACAGCTTCGTATTACCAGCTGTACACGAAGCATTAGCACCGCTAGTAGCAGTTATTCCATTCCAACTTATCTCATACTATGCAGCACTTCACCGCGAGTGTGACGTTGATAAGCCACGTAACTTAGCTAAGTCTGTTACTGTTGAGTAGAGGTTGGTAGATTTGAAACAAATTTGTGAAGCTTCACCCCTTTGGATATTTTTATCTAAAGGGGTGTTTTTGTGTCCAAAAGAACAAGAACATCTAAAATCGATAAGTGGATTAAAGAGGGGCGAGGAACTAGCTGTGGGGATGGACAGAATCCCCACTGATTAAAGTTTCACTTTATCGGATTTGGAATAGAACTACTTTTATTTATCTGAATTTTCAATTATAATTTTAAGTATTCGTGAACAATTTTCTTTCTTATGACAAGAAGAGACGATAGATTAATGGACATTACGAGGGGGTATATGGATGAAAGTGAATGAAAAAACATATCTAAGTATAGAAGAGATTATGTCATTACCAACCTTATCAGGCACAAACATAAGTGATGATGGCAAAAACGTAGCATTTGTAAAGAAGACGGCTGATTGGAAAGACAATACATATAGGAATCATGTATGGATATATGAAAAAGATAAGAAGCAGAGTTACCCATTATCAAATGGGGATATAGATAGTATACACCCATTATGGTCTCCAGATGCTAGGTGTATCGCATATCTTAGTCCAGTTGGTGATGGGAAAAATCAAATCTTTGTTAAGTCACTAGATGGTTATGATGGGGTTCAAATTACTGATGAGAAAGAAGGGGTCAGTACATTCAACTGGGAGCCTACTGGCAAGGGTCTTTATTATGTTACGCAGTCAAAAGAATGTGAGGCGATAAAGAAACGTAAGGACCTATATGGAGATTTTCAACATCTAGGTAAGGAACATCAAAATAATTGTTTATATTACATTGAAATAGAAAAAGTAATACAAAGTGATACATATGAACACGAGAACAGAGTTGCTTATCAAATAACTGATGGGAAGGATTTTCATATCCATGAATTTGATATTTCAAATGATGGGAAAAAGGCTGTATTTATGGCTACACCAAGCTCAAATATGGAAGATTATATGAATGGAGATCTATACATATTAGATATTAAAGCTGGAGAGCTACAAAAGATGAATATAGATAAGTTGTTGGGAGGGAGCGTTTGCTTTTCTCCTGAAGGCAGCAAAATATGTTACTCAGCAAGCATAAGGGAGAAGGAGTACTATAAGACTCATATACAAGACAGTACATTAGAGATATATGATATGAATAATGGAGAGCTAATTCGACCTTTACTAGATTTTGATAGTACGGTTATGCCATTACAGTGGACAGCTAAAGGGATTTTAATTAGATGGCAGGATAAAACGAATTACCTTATTGGGTTGCTATGTGAGGATGGCACTGTAGAAATGTTAAGCGAAAAAGTAGATAGCTTTATAATGGATGCTTCTATAACAAGGGATGGAAATCATATATCCTATAATAAGGCTATTACAAATGAAACCTTTGAAATCTATTTAGACGATAAAAAAATAACGAATGAAAATAGCTTTTTCAAAGGAAAGCTTAAAAGTAACAGGGAAATGATCTCATGGCAAAGTAGTGATGGTCTTGAAATAGAGGGAGTTGTATCAACCCCAGTAGAGTTTGATACAAATAAAAAATATCCCTTATTAGTAGTAATCCATGGTGGTCCGGCTTGGGCATCCTTCCCAATATTTTCAGACTGTTTTAATGAAAAATATCCTATTGAGCAGTTTATCGAAAAAGGCTTTATAGTTTTAGAACCAAACTATAGGGGAAGTTCTGGTTATGGTAATGAATTCTTAAAAGCAAACTATAGAAAACAGGGAATTGCTGACTATGAGGATGTTATATCTGGAGTGGATAAACTAGTTGAAAAAGGGATTGCAGATAAAGATAGAGTAGGGGTTATGGGATGGAGTAACGGGGGATATATATCAGCTTTCTGTTCTACATTTAGTAGTAGATTTAAAGCTATTTCAGTTGGAGGCGGAATTACTAACTGGGGTACCCATTATGTAAATACAGATATCCCTTACTTTATTAGAATGCATTTAGGAAATACTCCATGGAATGATCCAGAGATATATAGGAAAACATCGCCAATGACATATATTAAATCAGCATGTACGCCTACATTAATTCAACATGGAGAAAAGGATGCGAGAATTCCAATTACAAATGCATATGAGCTATATGAAGGATTAAGGGATATGGGAGTTGATACAGAATTAATTATATTTAAAGGAATGGCATATAGTTCTGACCAGCCAGGAATTCATGTGGCTATTATGAAGCAGAATTTGATGTGGTTTTCACACTATATTCTTGGAGAAAGTATGGAAGATTTTAGGGTTTTATAATGGCTTGTTTTAGTCTTTAAGCTTTTTAGGTGCTTGAAATAAAGTCGTACACATTTATCCGGTTATATATGATTGAGTTTAATATTTCGGATAAGGCAAACTGTGAAATATTTTGGTGTAAATGAGAAAAGAGCCTGAATGTAGGCTCTTTCCTTATTTATATTTAAAAGATGAACTGTTCTTATGCAGTTTTACTTAATTTATATGCTTCATGGTTATTTTTTTTGAAAAGTTTTGGGAAAACATAACCATCTAAGCCAATACGTCCAGCATTCTGTCCTGCAACTAAAATGAACATAGTTAAAATAAGTAGGTTTGGGTTTACACTAACAGTTCCACTTAATAAAAATGAAAGGTTCATTATGATGCCGAAAAATGCAGCTGTTTTTGTTAATCCACCTAAAATCAAACCTAGTCCTACTAAAATTTCTCCCCATTGAACTAAAAAGCTAAATAGGTCTGCGTTTGGAAGAACAAAATGTTGAAGGAAATCTGCCCACCAACCTTGTACTGCAGGGTGGTCACCTGATGCTTGAGCGATAGCTCCTTTTAGAAAACCACTTGCGTCAAAAGATTGTCCAAAAACTTTTCCTATTCCAGCAGCAAGCCATGCATATCCTATGTAAAGTCGTAAAAATAATAATATGAAAGTAGCGCGTTTATCAGTTCTTAAAAAATTGATAACCATTGAAATCCCTCCAATGTATTGTATTTACATGTTTATTATATATCCATTGTGAATAAATTCACAATGGATAAAGTGTGAACAAAAATTATGATTTTTCATTTGTACATAAAGTATTTGGAAATTTATTTTTTGGAGGGTGAACAATAAATGAAGGACGGGAGCTCTCAACTAAAATAGATAGCTCCCATAGTAAACAGATTAATGTACGTTCTTTTAACTATCTACTATTAGTTTATCTTGTCCTTTCTTTTTCTTATTATTTCTCTGGTTTTATATAAGGAACTACTTGCGCAGTAGCTCCTACAGAAGCACCGCGAATAAAGTCTTGGTTTTCTAATGCCTTAAAATTTTCCGTTTTTCCTGTTAGCATAACCCCTAAGATTTTCACTTGATCGAATGATTTGTTTTCGTTTGATTTTAAAAATTTTTGAATGTCCTTGTCATACCCATCATTATATTTTTTAAGGGAATCAAAGAACCCTTTGTACGATTCTTCGGGAGGGGTTCCTGGCTCAAATCCGTAAACTGGCATACCGGCAGGACCTCCGCTTTCATCTCTAATAGGTGAGACCATATATAGCCATACGATATTTAAGTTATCCGGTATTTTTGTTTGAATTTCTTTTAATGTATAAGGTTGATCGAAAGAGATAGCGACTTCCGCAACATAGTTTTCCATTTTGGAAACTGCACTTAATTCATTTTTGACTCCATCGTAATATTCCTTGATGGCCGGATTATAAAATGTAGCAACTTTATTTTTCGTTTGTTTATCGTAAGTATAAGACTCTGAATTAGACTTACCCCAATAAGTTCCTGGTATTAACTCATTGTAATCGATGTTAGAGCGAAACCAATCGTAAGGGCTTGTCAGTGTATTCCATCGCACTACGTAACCATTAATATTTTTAGAACGATTTGATGTGATATTGCCGCCAAACATAGATGAACTACTCGTTACTTGAGAATCAATTTGTACATTCGGTTCTGCAATTGCGTTATGTAAAAAGAGTTTTTCGTGAAGCTTCGTAGAGCTTTTTGCTGCGAAGTAATTGCCAACCTTATAAAATATAGGGATAAGTATGATTACAACGATCATAGAGGTAATGATGCTTTTAAATAACTGTTTTCTTTTAGCTTTTTTTAATGCATCTTTTAAAGAAGTATCCATTAAGGTTTTCCTCCTATTTTTGAGTGAACTGCTTTACGTGCACGATGTAACTTTTGTTTGACGCTGTTTACTTGAATATCTAGTATTAGGGCGATTTCCTCATATGAAAAGTTGTAGTAGTACTTTAAAAAGAAGGCTTCTTTATATTCTAGTTTTATATCTTTTAATAGATAGAAAATCTCATCTTTATTTAAAACAGCGTCTAATTCTCGGTCTGTATATTGTAATTTTGAATAAATCTCTTCAGTTAAATAGATGTTTTGTTGCTCTTTTTTCCTCTTCAAGTCAATGTATTCGTTTAATGCGACTCTGAAAAACCATGGACGTATGTTACTCTCGGTTAGATTATCTAGCAATGTGTATACTTTATAGAAAGTATTTTGGATGATGTCTTCTGCATCTTCTTTTATAGCCCCTTTCACTAGTAGTAGTTTGAACACTTCCTCTCCTAAATTGATAAGATAGGAGGTCAATATATTTTCTTTTCCCATCATTTTTCCTCCCTACACTTATACAACGAATAGGTAATGATAAATGTATACACTTAAATAAAAGTTTTGTTCTTTATAAAAATAGAAAAGGCATATAACAATCATATGTTATATGCCTTTTCTATTATATGTTTAGTAATCTATTTAGGTAATGTAAATTTAGCTTTTTTACCTTGTGAAATATCTTTTGCTTCTTTATTTCTCATAGGTCCTAACTCAATCTCGAAGCTTTTGTCTTTCCAAATCTTTTCATACTGCTCTTGGTCTAAAATATATACTTGCAGTAACTCTCCAGATGTTCCTGTTTTGACTGAAGCGTTATAGTCGTAATTTAATAGCATACCTTCGCTAATTGTATATTGTGTACCATCATTAACTCTCAATGTAGAGCTTATAGGAGATAGTGCAACGTCTTGCGTATCTTTGTTATCAAGTTTGAATTTTGCTGTTAATAGAACAATACCATTCTTGAAATTTGCAAATCGCGGAGCTTCGACGGAATTTGGTGTGAATTGAGCGAATTGATATCCATCTAATGTAACATTGACAGCACCTAATTCTTGACTGTTATTAATACCGGATTGTTCTTTTAGCATTTTTTTATCGCCCATGTTATTAGCAGTTACTTTATCTTGGTAGAAAGTTTTATCTGCTGTAACTTTTTCAGCGCCTTGTTTGTTTAAACTTAACGAAAAGCTTCCAGGGCTTCCGATTGGGGCATCAAATTTTCCTTTATTAGCTTGTGCAGTTGGGACTGAGACTGAGACTGTTGAGAGACTTGAAATTTTTGCTAGATCATCTTTTCCAAATGGATAAGCGATATAACCAGAAATTGTTTCTCCTGCTTTTACTAAATAATCATTTGTTGGAGCAAGCTTAGTTGGTAGCTGATCTTCTGTTGGAATTAAATCTCTATAGTTACTATATGCTTTCTGAGCACCAGTAAATGACATGTCCAATGCTGGCATATAATAAAGATCTTTAGCTGAACTATTTTTTACGCTATAGTTCACAAGAATAACTCCGCCCTCTGTGTGACGGTTAAATGGAATGTTAAAGTCCGTATGTAATCCATTTAATTCAACTAATGTATAGCTATTCATTGATACTGAAATATCTTCAGCTTTATGGACTTGTGATTCCTTATTTTCAAAAAGAACTTTTGTTTTACCACCGGTTTCTTTTTCCATATAGGAAATCAGCTTGGAATAATCGCTGGAACTAGTGGCTGTATTTTCGGCCTTTTTATCTTCGGATTTTTTTTCTTCAGGTTTATTTTCTTTCGTTGTAGCCGTTTTTTCTGTTTTGTTTTCTTTCGTTACATCTTCTTTTTGTTCTTTATTTGTCGTATCGCTTTGACCACAGCCAGTTATTACAAAAGCTGCTACGATTATTGTAGAAAATAAAGAAAGTAATTTTTTTGACATGTTTCTTCCCCCTATTTGTTTAAAACTAGTTGAGTCTGTATAATCAGACCCTTTATACCTCTCACATTAGCCCCACGTTTTATTATAAGAAAGTGAACCAGTATTTACCAGTATTTTTCTGATTGTTTTTATTGTTTTGATATCTTAATGATTATTTTTAATAGAGACATAGTTAAAGCTTATATGTAGGTAAGTCACAATATTTTTCCTCTGAAAGAGAGGTAAGGCTATCTTTTCTATTTTAAATATTGAATCTTTTTGTTACAGTAAATAATAGAGATATATTGAAAGGGGATAAAGAGTAGATATGTGGATGAACTTTTAATGATTAGAAAGCGGATAGAGGAAATTTTCTCTCATTAATGAGGGTTTATTTTGCTATCTATAGATCATTCAAGGACTGCATATTTGGCTTGTACATCCCTTTTGTAAGGATAGATGCCTATTTTATGTATCTGTCTTTTTTGTGGGAAATTTTATATCTCTTATATAAAATATGCGTCCTTTAAACTTGGAGGAGTATATGATGAATCAATTAAAAAATAAAGTAGCTGTTGTTACAGGTGTTAGTCGTCTAGATGGTATTGGAGCAGCGATTTGTAAAGAATTAGCTGAAGCAGGATACGATATATTTTTTACGTACTGGACGAATTACGATAAAGAGATGCCTTGGGGCGTTGATCAAAACGAACAAATACAATTAAAAGAAGAGCTAATAAAGAACGGTGTTGAAGTATCAAGTATGGAGTTAGATTTAACTCGGAATGATGCGCCGGAACAACTTATAAATAAAGTTACTGAACAAATGGGGTACCCTGATATATTAATTAATAATGCAGCGTACTCTACGAATAATGATTTCTCCAATTTGACTGCTGAAGAGTTGGATAAACATTACATGGTAAATGTTCGTGGTACTACATTATTAAGTAGTAAGTTTGCTCAAGGATTTGATAAGAAATCTGGTGGTAGAATCGTTAATATTACTTCAGGCCAATTTAAAGGGCCTATGGCTGGAGAACTAGCATATGCAACAACGAAGGGAGCTATTGACGCTCTAACTAGTACGTTATCAGCAGAAGTGGCCCATTTAGGAATAACAGTGAATGCAATTAATCCAGGTCCAACTAATACAGGCTGGATGACAGAAGAGATAAAGCGCGGGTTAACACCGATGTTTCCTTTTGGCAGAATTGGTGAACCAAAGGATGCAGCAAGGCTTATTAAGTTTTTAGTGAGCGAAGAGGCCGGATGGATTACAGGGCAAGTTATTCATTCAGAAGGTGGATTTAAAAGATAAAGTGAAACTTTAATCAGTGGGGGTTTTGTTCATCCCCCACTGATCATTAGTTGAACCAATCGGGCTTTTACGGGCAGTTAATCCCCCACCGAACTTCTTTGCTTCCGCTGAATTTTGAGATACCTTCTTTTTAATCTTTTTTCAATCTTCGTGCTATACCATTCCCTAATGACTGTAATCCTTGAACGAGAATGATTAAAATAAAGACTGTTGCATACATTACTTCAGGTTCGTAGCGTAAGTGTCCGAATCGATATGCTAAATCACCAAGACCGCCAGCACCGACAAGTCCAGCCATTGCTGTTGCACCGATTAAGCCGATCGTTGCGATTGTTAAGCCAAGTACGAGAGACGGACGAGCTTCTTTAACCATAACGTGCCAAATGATTTTTATAGTAGAGACTCCCATTGCTTGATATGCTTCAATGACGCCGCGATCCACTTCTAATAAAGCAGTTTCCATTAAACGTGCAATATAAGGGGCTGTAAATACGACAAGTGGTACGATAACACCTTGCACGCCAATGGACGTTCCCATTAGAAACTTTGTGAAAGGTAAAATAAAGAATAATAGAATGATAAATGGAAGAGAGCGAATGACATTAATAATTGTATTAAGAATAGGATAGATAACTTTATTTTCTCGCTGTCCACCAGGTCTCGTTAAAACAAGTGTGACACCGAGTGGTAATGCAATAAGAATAGAGATAAGTAGTGAAATAGATGTCATTTGAAATGTTTGAATTGTTGCTTCCCATATTACGTTACCCCACTCATCCAAAAAGGACTTGTTTCCCATAATCTGTTCTACCTCCTTCTACGATGATCCCTTGTTCTTGTAAAAATGATAAGGCACGGTGTACTTCATTTTTTTCACCTTGCATATGAACGATCAGTTTTCCATATGCCTCATGTTTTAACTGTGTAATATTGCCTGATAAAATATTCGGGTATACCTGAAAACGCTTTGTAGCTACAGCTAACGCGGGTTCTCCTGAAGCGGTTCCTATAAATGAAAGTGTTACGATTTCTCCAGTGCTTTGTAGTTCTTTCTGTACCTCTTCTGGAATTTTAGCTGCAAATGCGCTATTTACAAATTTCTTCGTTGTTACATGTTGTGGATTTGTAAAAATGTCCTTCACAGTCCCGCTTTCAACGACAGATCCATGTTCCATAACAGCAACTTGGTCACAAATACGCTGGATGACATTCATTTCGTGTGTAATTAGCAAAATCGTAATTCCGATTTCTTCGTTGATCTTTAATAATAAATCAAGGATAGAATCGGTTGTTTCTGGATCTAAAGCGCTCGTTGCTTCATCACTTAATAGAACTTCAGGTTCATGTGATAGTGCACGTGCAATGGCAACACGCTGTTTCTGCCCACCAGATAATTCACTTGGATAGGCATCTTTTTTATTAAAGAGATCAACAATACGTAAATACTTTTCTACCCTTTTTTCAATTTCATTTTTTGGAAGACCAGATAGACGTAAGGGTAGTGCGATGTTTTCATAAACGGTAACGGTTTTAAGTAAATTGAATCCTTGAAAAATCATGCCGATCTTTTGTCTCGCTTTTGCGAGTTCTTTTGTCGATAAGGTTGTTAAATCTTGTTCATTTACAATGATATTTCCTGTCGTTGGTTTTTCTAATAAATTTACACAACGAATTAATGTACTTTTACCAGCGCCACTATATCCGATAATTCCAAATACTTCGCCCTTTTTTACTTTAAGGGAAGTGGATTTAAGAGCCTCAACATTCCCTTTTTTTGTTGTAAATACTTTGGAGACGTTTTTTAATTCAATCATTATAGTCAGCTCCTACCAAGACGGTAAAACAGAACCATCGAATTTTTTCTCAATGAAATCTTTTACTTCTTTAGATTGATAAGCTTTCTTTAATTTATTTACAACAGCATCATCTTTATTTTCAGTACGAACAACGACCCAGTTCACATATGGTGAATCTTTTCCTTCACGGAAAATAGAGTCTTTCGCTGGACTTAATTTTGCACCTAATGCAAAGTTTGTATTAATTGCAGCTGCCTTTACTTCACTTAGCTGCGTTGGTAATTGAGATGCCTCTAATTCAACAATCTTTAAATTTTTTGGATTTTCAATTACATCTTTTGCAGTCGCTTTTTCTGTAGCTTTTGGATCAACTTTTAAAACTCCTGCTTTTTCAAATAGCTTTAAAGCACGAAGCTCATTTGTTGGATCATTTGGGACAGCGATTGCATCGCCCTCTTTTAATTCTTTTACATCTTTTAAGCTTTTAGAATATACACCCATAGGGAATGTTACTGTGGAAAATACTTCAGTTAATTTCATGTTGCGTTCAGCTTTAAATACGTCTAAATAAGATTTAGTTTGATAGCTATTTACATCGAGGCTTTTTTCATCTAAAGATACGTTTGGTGCTACATAATCATTAAATACCTTTACATCAATTTCGAGACCATCTGTTGCTGCAACTTCTTTCACCTTTTCAAAAATTTGTTCATGCGGTCCACCTGTTACACCAACGGTAATCTTTTTCTCATCTAATGCTTTTACCTCTTTATCAGAATTAGCACCACATGCACCTAACAATAATACAGCTCCACTTACAATACTTAATAATACCTTCTTCATCTATAATTCCCCCTTAATATACGTTCCAAAATAAAAAGCACCTCTCAAAAATAAGAGAGGTGCCGAATAGACGAAATAGGTTCCTCTCTTATCTTCCAAAACGAAAATCGTTCTGCAGGAATTAGCACCTTAGCTTATACGTTATAAGCTCGGTTGCCGGGCATCATCGGGCCAGTCCCTCCGCCACTCTTGATAAGAGTATGTGTATGTAGTTTTTAAATATGGTACTAATAGTAAATCTTACAAAAAGAATTGTCAATATTATTTTCTGAATATATTTTATTTTAAGGTAATGGAAACATTCCCTTTTTTATGCCCTTTTTCTACATATATATGAGCTTCTGGAATTTCTTCTAAGCGATAAATTCTATCAATAACAGGTTTTAAATTTTCTGTTTCAGTTAATTTTTTTAGTAGAATCATATCTTCTTTACTTACTTTTGCCATCATTTCATTAACAGATACATATTTTCCATTGGGCGTTAATGCTTTTTGACAAAGGGATCTTTTAATTTTTCCAACTGCATCAAATATAATATCGTAGCGTTCAGCTCGCTTTGTAAAATCTTCTTTCGTATAATCAATTACGTGATTAGCTCCTAAAGATTGCACTAGTTCAAAGTTTGAATTACTACAAACAGCTGTAACGGTCGCGCCAAAATATTTAGCAAGTTGTACGGCAGCTGTTCCTACTGAACCAGATGCGCCATATATAAGTACTTGTTGCCCTTTTCTTATACGTCCTTTTCTCAGGAAGTGTAATGCTGAAGTTCCGCCAAAAGGAATAATGGCAGCTTCTTCATACGTCACATTGGTAGGTTTTAATGATATCAATCCGCTTTCATGCACACATGTATATTCTGCATAACCACCGACATTCAGCTCTGTTAATGCGAAAACTTGGTCTCCTTTTTTAAATTGAGTTACATCTGTTCCTATTTCTTCGATTTCACCAGATAGCTCCACGCCGAGTATAGGTTTTCTTGGTTTTTTAAAACCTAATATAATCCGCATAGGAATCCAAAATAAAAGGGGGCTATTAAAGCCGCGCATTCTACAATCTCCAGTTGTTACACTTGTTGCGTGAATTTTAACTAATACTTCATTCTTTTTTGGAGTAGGTTTCTCTACATCTTGAAGTTTGAGAACATTAGGCGGCCCATACTTTGTGCAAATAATTGCTTTCATAATGACCTCCTGAATTTAGTTGTTTTTATTTACATCATATTTAAGTATTTCTTTAAACATGTTGTTATTTGAGAAATAAAGTGAAATAGAAATATTAAAAAGTATATAGATTTCAAAGGAAAATAGATGATATCCTTTTGGAAAGGAGGAGAAATTATGAAAAAACTTATTTTAACTTCTAGTATGATCCTTGCAGTTATTTTAGGTGCAGGGTGTAGTAATGAGAAAACAACAAAGACGGATGAACCGAAAAAAGAAGCCATGCAGAAAGAAAAAGAATTAGCAGCGAAGGATGTTTTCAAGAAAGCGAATGAAGCTTTTAAAAATGAAGAACATGTAACGATGACATATGATGTAGAGATAAAAGCTGAAGGAACAGAGATGGATGTACTAAAGGCTAAAATGCAATTAGAGCCAAAGAAAAAGAATTCTCGTTCTGAAATGAATGTTTCTGGTACAGATGTTTTGGTGTATGCGGTGGATGGTAAAGTTGCTGGTCAGGTGAAAAATCCTAATACAGGAGAAGTTATATCTGTACCGGAGGAGCAATTAAATGCTAGCGGAATGAAAGCTACTCAAGATATTATAGATAATTTAGAAGTGCCAGCAGTAGTTTTAGATAAAATGAAGATGGAGAAAAGCGGAGATAAATATAAGCTGACGTTTATATTAAAAGGGCAAGAAACAGAGAGTATGTTAACTAGCATGGATGAAACGCAGAAGAAAATGCTACAAGCACAAAATGCAAAGATAGAAGAAGTGGATGCAGAATACATCATTACAAAAGATTTTAAATATGAATCAGCGAAGATAGATATGATTATGAGTAGTAATGGTAAGGATAAGGCACACATTATTACGAATGCAAAATATACATCGTACGAAAAGTTTGAGCCAATACAGCTGCCAGCAGCAAAGTAATAGTTTTGATGAGGGAGGGACCTAAAATAAAGGGTCTCTCTTTTTGTTAATACCTTCTTCGTAGGAAAGTAGGTACAATATGAAGAGGAAGAACGTTAGAAGAGGAGAGTGCCATTTGAAAAAAAGAAAGATAGCAGTTGTTATTGTAGCGTATACAGTGTTGCTCGCGACATCTATATATACATACAAAGAGCAACTGGATCATCCTACTATGAGTGATGTAGGGAAGTTGCTTCCAACGAAAATTAAACGTGTTGAAAATGCTGAGGATGAAAGTTCATTAAAAAAGTTAGTGCAAGATGCAACTGTTTCTGGAGAGAAGATTTCTATTGCAGGTATGCAACATAGCCAAGGCGGACAGACGTATTATCCGAACGGTACGATGCTTGATATGAAAGGGTATAATGAAATATTGGAATTCGATCCGGAGAAGAAGAGGATTAGGGTACAAAGCGGTGTCACATGGAATGACATTCAAAAGAAAATCAATCCATATGGTCTTGCAGTTCAAGTGATGCAATCTCAAAATATTTTTACTGTGGGTGGTTCATTAAGTGTAAATGTACATGGGCGTGATATTCGTCATGAAGCATTGATTGATACAGTAGAGTCGTTCAGATTGTTAATGGCAGATGGTACGGTGCGTAATGTAAGTAGAGAAGAAAATGCTGACTTGTTTCCGTATGTAATTGGGGGATATGGATTGTTTGGTGTGATTTTAGATGTGACGCTACAGTTAACAAATGATGAATTGTATGAAACGCATACGAAGGTACTAGATTATAAAGAATACTCTTCATACTTTAAGAATAAAGTGCGAAGGGATGAGAATATACGCATGCATTTAGCACGTATTTCTGTTGCCCCAAATTCATTTTTAAAAGAAATGTATGTGACAGATTATGTACTAGCAGAAGATCAGCAGAAGCTGAGAGAGTACAGCAAATTAAAAGAAGAAAATATTATAGCTGTGCCGAAATTTTTACTTGGGTTATCACGTTATAGTGACTGGGGAAAGGGCGCATTTTGGGATATACAAAGAAGTTATTTTGAACGTACAGATGGTAAGTACGAAACGCGAAATAACGTAATGAGATCTGATAGTGCTTTTATGGAATACGATAATCCAAACTTGACCGAAGTTTTACAAGAGTACTTTGTACCGATAGATGGTTTTGCAGAGTATATAGATGATTTGCGAAGTGTTTTAAATGAAGAGGAATTGAACCTTCTTAACATTACAATCCGTTACGTAGAAAAGAATGAGAATGCGGTGCTATCTTATGCGAAAGATGATATGTTTGCGCTTGTGCTTCTAATTAATCAAGGGCGTTCTGAGGATGAAATAAAGAAAACAAAAGTGGTCATTCAAAAGATGATTGATGTTACGTTAAAGCATAATGGAAGTTATTATTTACCGTATTATTCTTATCCGGCAAAAGAGCAACTAAAGAAAGCATATCCTCGTATAGAAGAATTCCTTCAGAAGAAGAAGGAATTAGACCCAGAGGAAAGGTTTGTGAATTTATTTTATAAGGAGTATAGCAAATGACATATAGAAGATTTGTAGCGTCACAAAGCATAATTATGATGGCGGGAAGTATGGTATTTCCTTTTTACATTCTATTGCTTCGAAATGTTGGGAATAGCTTCTCGCAATTTGGCTGGGCGTACGGCTTATTTGCCTTAACTTCAGCTCTAGTATATCCGTTAGTTGGAAGAACTTCTGATAGGGTAGGTGATAGAAAGTTATTAATTATATACGCATGGTCCATGGCTATATTAATGCTTTGTTTCCCTATTGCAACAGAAGTTTGGCATGTATATATTCTCCAAATTTTAATGGGTATTTTAGGTGCTGTGCAGCGCAATACGGAGAAGACGTCGTTAGCACGAAAGGTAGAACAGAAAAAAGCTGGTTATGAAATTGGAAAATATCATGTGTGGACATCGGTTGGAGGAGCAGTAGCAGTTATTGCAACGGGATATTTAGTAGATTTCTTTACGATTGGCACCATTTTTTATATAGCATCTATTTTATATGCAGTGAGTGGAATTGTATTGAGTAGCAAAAAAATATAATCATACCCATTTTTACCTGATTACCCTTTATTTGTTATACTTATGGAGAAGACAAAAGAAAAGGGGACATTGCCTTTGATGAAATTTATAGTTTTAGCTATTCTCACTTTGTTTTTGATTCCATGGACTAGAAGCGGTAATAAAATTCGCGCGGTGGATAAAGGAGGAAATGAGAAAGTTGTAAAGGGTAAGAAATCATCTATTTTAGTTATTCCTGTTTTATTTTGGATAGGTATTGCAATCTATGAATATTTCTGGCTAATTGATGATCGAGCAGATTCTATTCTTACTCATTATTCTGTTGCAGTAGCGGTTTTAATTGGGCTTGTTTTATTTTCACAAGAGCAGGTAGGGAAATTAGAAGGTACGTTAAAAGGACTTCTAATGTTTGTTTTACTCGCAAGTTACGGCTATTTTGGTTATTTGCACGATATAGTAATCTCGCAAAAGAAATATGATTCTGTTGTTAAGGTAGAGAAAGATATTTCAGAGCCATTTACTGAAAATGACCAACCGTTTACAGTTCCGCCTAAAACAGCGGAAAATAAAATGAAAAAGGTATTTGGTGATATTCCGAAAGTAGCTTATTTTGAGCTAGGGGAATTAACGCCACAAATGGTAAATGGTGAAGCCTTGTATGTAGCACCGATAGAAGTTTCGGGATTTTTTAAAGCGCGTAAGGCAGGAACAATACCAGGCTACGTAACAATGTCAGGTACAAATCCTGATGCGGAAGCGAAATTACATCTTGGATATAAAATGAAGTATGTACCAAGTATGTTTTTTGGTAATAAATTAGAACGTGCTGTTCGAAAAGCAGAGCCAGATTTAGTTTTTAAAGGGAAACCAAAATTTGAAGTTGATGATAAAGGAAAACCGTATTATACAATGACATACGGTGAGTTTATTTCAGGAAGATCAGGGTTTGAAGTAGAAGGCGTTGTCGTTGTTGATGCACAAACAGGTGATGTGAAGCGATATGATAAAGGGAATGCACCTAAATTCGTTGATGGTGTATTAAATCATGAAACAGCATCTACGTTAAATACGTACTTCGGAAAATACATTCACGGATTTTGGAATACGAAATTCTCACAAACTGACATGAAGATTCCGACTGAGTGGGGGACGAAGGAAGGCGTTACACCTATCTTCGGAAAAGATGGTAAACTGTATTACTTTACAGACTTTACCTCTCCGAAAGAAGGAGTAGATTCTGCTCTCGGTTACTCATTGGTTGATGCACGTACAGGAAAGTTGTATTACTATAACGGAAAAGAAGTGAAAGGAATTATGGACGGTTCGGCTGCTACAGAAGTAGTAGATAATTCCTTTAAGAGAGAGAAATGGCATGGAACAATGCCAGTTATTTATAACGTATACGGTAAGCCTTCTTGGATTGTACCAGTTATTGATGACGGCGGGTTAGTACGTGCTCATACTGTTATATATGCTTCTAATGCAAAAGTGTTTGCGTCAGGTTCGACGCAAAAAGAAGCACTTGAGAACTATAAAAATGCGCTAAGCGGAAGTGGTGATTCATTTAGACCGACTTCAAATGGGAAAGAAGCGCAAAAAGAAGGCACTGTACAACGTGTGTATAAAGAAAAATCAGGTGAAAATACGATTGTGTACGTACTATTAGAAAATGAGCAAAAAGTATTTATGGTACCAGCGAAGAAATTCCCATATGCAATGTTTACAGAAGTAGGAGATCCAATTCAAATCACATATTTAGACACAGGAGAAACGATGGCATCTGTATCTAAATTCACAAATAGTAATTTGAAAAAGTAAAGCGATAGAGATTCTATCGCTTTTTTTTACATTATTAAACAGGAAAATACAGTATACTTGACGTATATTTATGTTGTAACTATAATTGTTACGATTCGATATTTATATGAAAGGGTGAATGGAAAAAGTGAATGGAGTTAATCACGAAGTATATAAACCTGTAAAGACAAACAGGTTATGGATGATTCTTGTATTAGGGACACTTACGGCAATTGGGCCATTATCGATTGATATGTATTTGCCCTCTTTACCAAAATTAACGGATGATTTACAAACGGGGGCATCTCTTGCGCAGCTTACATTGACAGCTTGTTTACTTGGGCTTTCAGTGGGACAATTATTTGTAGGTTCAATTAGTGACATTTACGGAAGACGCAAACCTCTTATTATCGCTCTTATTATTTATGTTGCTTCTTCTTTACTTTGTGCTGTTGCACCATCTATTTGGAGTTTAGTGTTTTTACGTTTCTTACAAGGTGCTTCAGGGTCTGCTGGTATCGTTATATCACGTGCAATGGTACGTGATATGTATTCAGGTTCTGAAATGACGAAGTTTTTCTCACTGCTTATGTTAGTAAATGGAGCGGCGCCTATTTTGGCACCGATTATCGGTGGACAATTATTACAGTTCACATCATGGCGCGGCGTTTTTATCGTTCTTGGAGCAATTAGTGTATTCATGCTAATATCAGCTACTTTCGTATTACGTGAAACATTACCACCTGAGGAAAGAGAGACAGGTGGATTATCAGGAACGCTTGCAACATACGGAAAGCTTCTGAAAGATCGTTTATTTATGGGATATGCATTGTCGCAAGGATTAGTAACAGCAGCAATGTTTGCTTATATTTCTGGTTCACCGTTCGTGTTGCAAAATATATACGGGGCATCACCACAACAGTTTAGTTTGTTCTTTGCAATTAACGGTATCGGTATTATTATTGCTAGCCAAGTTACTGGCCGCTTAGCGGGGAAAGTTAATGAGAAAACTTTATTTGTTGCTGGTATTATTATTGCGGCTGTTGGCGGTCTATCGTTACTACTTACAATCTTATTAGGAATAGGGCTAATCGGTGTTTTATGCTCGCTATTCCTTGTTGTATCGAGTGTTGGGGTTGTATCAACAACCGGCTTCTCGTTAGCGATGAGAAATCAAAAACAAGCAGCAGGAACAGCATCAGCTTTACTAGGTTTATTACAGTTCATTTCAGGAGCACTTGTAGCACCGCTAGTAGGTATTGGTGGAAGCAATACAGCACTTCCTATGGGTGTTGTTATAGCTCTTTGTGAAATTGGTGCTGTATTATGTTATCTATTTATGGCCAGAAGAAGTGAGAAGCAGTTTGAACTGCAACAAAAACAAAATTTAGAGGCTTAATTTATAAAAAAGAACTGATTCAAAAATGTTTTGAATCAGTTCTTTTTTCATTTCTTTGAAATAACTCATACAGTTTTGTAAGGTGATGCAAAAGTTATTTGCATAAAGTGACGATACTGTGACAAAAATGTTGGTGTGTATATTAAGATATTGTCTTAAGTGTAAAAAGTAGGGCGTTCTCGGTATAATAACAAGTGGAGATAAAAGAAACTATAATGAGTAATAGCTTTAGATAAAAGGAGAAGAAGAGATGAAGAAGGTTTTGGGTATTGCTGTAATGGGAAGTATGCTCCTTCTAGCAGGGTGTAATGGAAATAAAGATATGAAAGAACCGAAAGAAAAGGTAGAGCAATCTACTGAACAAACAGAAGAGATGAAAGAATACCTTGCAGTACATGAAAAATATGATATAAAAATGAATAAAGAAATTAACAAAGCACTGCAGTTATTTGAAGTGGCAAAAGAAAAGGGCGGTAAGGAAATAACGAATGCTACATATAAAGAAGACGTGCAAAAGGTAACGACGAGCATGTTAGAAGATATTGATCATATACGTAAAGAAATTCGTGTTCCAAAGTCGAAAGAGCAAGAACATGAATTATATGTTGGTTTCTTGAATGAATCGGAACAAGCGATGAAAAAATTACAGAAGTTAGCTAAAGAAGAAGATTCATCGTTGATTCGTGATATAGAAATTAATTTTGCGACAGCATCGACATACTATAAACGTTTTCAAACAGAGGCCCAAAAATAACCTTGCGCATGCGCAAGGTTATTTTTTCTTCTTACCACCATCCCCGTCTTCATCCTCGGATACTAATACTTTCTGTTCTTCGTGAAATTCTGAAATTGTTTGTCCAGTAATATTATCGAAGGGAGTATAAAAAGAAGTGATACGTTTCTTCTTAATGAAGAGTTTGTCCCGCATTAACGGGCAGTAAGACCCCCACCTCAAAATTCAGTGAAAGCAAAGAAGTTAGGTAGGGGTCGGGCTGCCCGTAAAAGCCCGATTGGTTCAACTAATAATCAGTGGGGGATGAACAAAACCCCCACTGATTAAAGTTTCACTTTATAGAAGCCGATGATGACAAGTATAACGATTGTTAAGGGTAATCCTATAGTAGCAAGAAGTAAGGGGTCCATCTTATAACTCCTTTAATATTATTTCTTTTTATTATAAGCGAAAACTGTAATTTCGATAAAAGGATTAAAAACTGATTTTTCTAAATATATCCAATTTGATTGACTTTTCATTTTTTCAGAATTATAATTCAAAATATACAATTTGAACCAAATAATAATATAGCAATTTACTTATCCAGAGAGGTAGAGGGACTGGCCCTATGACACCTCAGCAGCGGGTTCTGTAATAGAACACCGTGCTAATTCCAGCAAGCAAGTCTTGAAAGATAAGTGATGGGCATAGTTTTATTAAGCCTTGATCTTATTTTTTAAGATCAAGGCTTTTTGTGTTTTAAGAAGTGGAGAAGGAGTAAGGGGAACAAATATGTCAATAAAACAAAGTAAATTCATTTGTTTAGGGGGTTATTGAAGTGTATGTTATTAAAAAACTATCGGTTATGGTATTTACACTATGGGTTATTACGACAGTAACATTTTTAATTATGCATATTATTCCAGGGGATCCATTTTCGTCAGATGCGAAAATCTTTCCTGAAGAAGTGATACAAAACATGAGAGCGAAGTATCATCTTGATGAACCGTTATGGAATCAGTATGTTGCTTATTTGGATGGGGTAGTTCATTTTGATTTTGGTGAATCTGTTCAATCGACAGGTCAAGGTGTATCGGAAATTATAACAACCGGTTTTGGACCGTCAGCAATTATTGGTTTACAAGCACTTGTTATTTCATTGTTAGTCGGAATTGCCGCAGGTACATTTGCCGCGCTATATCATGGGAAAGTGATTGATTATAGTGTGAGCTTACTTGCGATTCTCGGTATTTCTATTCCTAGTTTTATTTTAGCGCCACTATTTATACAAGTATTCGCTATCCAATTTGAATTACTACCAGTGGCGTCTTGGGGAACCTTCGAGCATACTGTATTACCTTCCTTCGCATTAGCGCTTGGGCCAATCGCGGTTATTACAAGATTTGTTCGCTCTAATATGATTGAAGTGTTGCAGAGTGATTATATTAAGTTAGCGAGAGCGAAAGGTATACCAATTAAGAAAATCATTATAAGACATGCTCTTCGAAATGCAATTGTTCCGGTGCTTACATTTGTTGGCCCATTAATGGCTGGACTTTTAACAGGAACTTTCGTTATTGAAAAAATCTTTTCAATTCCTGGTTTAGGAAAATATTTTGTAGATAGTATTTTTAACCGAGATTATCCGGTAATTATGGGAACAACCATTTTCTATAGTGCGCTATTAATTGTATGTATCTTTATTACAGATATCATTCACCGTATTGTTGATCCGCGCATTCGTTCTATTACGTAAGGAGGGGAATGTTTAAATGGGGGCTTATGAAATTAATGACCAGCTATTGACGAATGAAGAGAAAAAAGAATTAACGATAAATAAAGATCAGCAAACGATTAGCCGAAAAAAGGAAGTGTTTCGCAAATTTATATCAAACCCTATAGCAGTTTTAGGGGCAGTGACGTTATTACTAATTATTATTTTCTCGCTTATTGGCGAAAGTTTAACGTCATTTACTGCGAGTGAACAAGTAAAAGAAGCAACTAATTTACCGCCTAGTAGTGAGCATTGGTTCGGAACAGACGATTTAGGGAGAGATATTTGGGCGCGTACTTGGGCTGGTGGGAAAATTTCACTAACAGTTGGGTTAGTTGCAGCAGCTCTTGATATAGGGCTCGGTGTACTTATCGGAGGGTTTAGTGGATATGTGAGAGGGCGTAATCGTCTTGGAACGTTAATTGATGAGTGGATTATAAGAGGAATTGAAGTGTTATACGGTATCCCATATTTATTAATTGTTATTTTATTATTAATCGTTATGAAACCAGGACTTTTTACGATTATAATCGCCCTTGCATTAACGGGATGGATTGGCATGGCACGTCTCATTAGAGCACAAGTCTTGTCTTTAAAACAAAGAGAATTTGTTATCGCAGCAGAGCGATTAGGTACATCTCATATGAAAATTATATATGGGCATTTAATTCCAAACTTAACAGGGATTATTATCGTAAATTTATCATTTACAATTCCAGCAGCTATTTTCTCAGAATCATTTTTAAGCTTTATCGGACTTGGAGTACAATCACCAGCGGCAAGCTGGGGCACGATGACGAACGATGCACTCGGGACGTTACTAAGCGGAGAATGGTGGCAACTATTCTTCCCGGCAATCATGATTGCACTCATCATGTTCGCATTTAATGCAATTGGTGATGGTTTGCAAGATGCGATTGATCCAAAAATCGTAAAACGTAATCGAAAGGAGAAAAAACATGGCGCAAATCTTATCTTTAGAAAACGTAACGTTGGCCGTTGAAAAAGAGAATAGTAAGCAAGCAATTGTGAAGCATGTTTCCTTTTCTATTAACGAAGGTGAAATAGTTGCACTTGTCGGAGAAAGTGGTTCAGGAAAAAGTGTTACAGCACAATCCATTATTGGCTTAAATCAAGAGTCAATTCATATTGATGATGGAAATGTATCTTTCCAATCAAAGGAATTAACTAATTTACAAGAATCAGAATGGAATCAAATTCGCGGGAAAGATATTTCTTTTATCTTTCAAGACCCACTTTCATCTTTAAATCCGACGATGAAGGTCGGAAGGCAAATTACAGAAGTAATTTTGCAGCATGAAAAGAAATCGAAGAAAGAGGCAAAAGAAATTGCAATTAACTTACTAAATGATTTAGGCATACATGAAGCAGAGAAACGCTTTGAACAATACCCGTATCAGTTAAGCGGTGGTATGAGGCAACGTATTTGTTTGGCCATTGCGTTTTCATGTCAACCGAAGCTCGTTATTGCAGATGAACCTACAACAGCGTTAGATGTAACGATTCAAAAGCAAATTATGGGGTTATTAAAAGAGCGAAAAGAAAAACAAAATACGAGTATTTTATTAATTACTCACGATTTGGCGCTTGTACGTGAAGTAGCTGACCGGGTGGTAGTTATGTACGGGGGCCGTGTTGTTGAAAAAGGGACGATACAAGAAGTAATAGGTTCACCTAAGCATCCATATACGAAAAGTTTATTACAAGCAATTCCGAATATGGATGATTCCGAAAAAGTATTACGTGCTATAGAAGGAACGACACCTTCCATTGAAACATTAAATAGCTTTGGTTGTCCTTTTGTAAATCGTTGCCCAGTAGCGATAAAAGAATGTATTCATCGTTTCCCAGAGAGAACAACATATTCTGGAGAGCATAGTTCACATTGCTGGCAACATATTCTGGAGCATAATAAAGCGAAATCAAAAGAGAAGGTGAATGCCTCATGATGACCGATTTAATTACTGTTAAGCAAGTAACGAAAACGTATGGAAGTAAAAATAAAGAAATCGCAGCGTTAAAAGATATATCACTTTCTATCCCAAAAGGAACAACGCTGGGCATTATTGGGGAAAGTGGTTCTGGCAAGACAACACTTGGAAAATTAATTGCTGGAATTGAAAAGCCAACATCTGGTGAGATTGATTACAACGGTCAAGTTGTTCATAAGCTGAAATCAGCGAATAAACGCAATTTCTTGCAGAGAGTACAGTTCATTTTTCAAGATTCCACAGCTGCATTAAATCCGCGCTGGAAAGTACGCGATATCGTAACAGAAGGCTATATTTCATTCGGTTTAGGCGATAAAGGATTGAAAGATAAAGTGGCAGGTGATGCACTAGAGCGTGTTGGATTAGATAGAAGATATATTGATCGTTATCCCCACGAATTTAGCGGTGGACAACGTCAACGTATTGCCATTGCAAGAGCGCTATTATGTGAGCCAGAAGTGTTAATCCTTGATGAACCAATTTCAGCATTAGATGTTTCATTGCAAATTCAAATTGTACATTTACTGCAAAAAATTCAAAAGGAACAAGGCTATACATATTTATTTATCGCACATGATTTACCGATGGTTCACTATTTATGTGAAAAAGTGGCTGTCTTATATAAAGGAGAACTTGTTGAATTTGGAAATACGGACGAAGTATTCCGTAATCCACAACATTCTTATACAAAAACATTATTAGCATCAACACCAAAAATTTCAGGTTAAAGGAGAATGTAGGATGAAGAAGTTTTTACTGTTTGTCATTATGACTGTTTTAGCAATAACTTCTGTTGCGTGCGGTAAGAAAGAGACGCAAAAGGCGAGTGCTGGTAAGGGAGAAGGGGATCGACTAGTAACGAATATTAGTAGTGATCCGTATACACTTGATTCCGCTATTGCGACAGATACTACTTCGAGATATGTAATTGGGAATTTATTTTCAAGTCTATATACTGAGGATAACAATGGGAAAATCCATAATGAGTTAGCGGATAAAGAAGAAGTAAATGCTGATGGGACTGAATATACAATTCATTTAAAGAAAGATATTAAATGGTCAGATGGTTCTCCTATTACAGCAAATGATTTTGAGTTTGCATGGAAGCGATTATTAAATCCGAAAACGGGTTCTATGAATGCGACAGAAATGTATTTTATTAAAGGTGCAGAGGCATATAATACTGGAAAAGGTGAAGAAGGCCAAGTTGGGATTCAAGTCGTTGATCCTCAAACGTTAAAAGTAACACTTGAATATCCAGTTGCTTCTTTCAAACAAAAACTAGCAAGTTCATTATTTATTCCATTATCTAAAAAATCAATTGATGATAATAATAAATTAAAAACAGATCCAAAAGAGTTAATTACGAACGGACCATTCACATTAAAAGAATGGAAGCATAACCAAGCAATTACAGTACAAAAAAATAAAGAATACTATGATAAAAAGGTAACATTAAAAGAAATTGAGTTTCGTATTATTCCAGACTCTAAAACAGCGTATCAATTATTTAAATCAAAAGAATTAGATTTACTAAGTGGTTTACCACAAGAGATGATTGAGAAAGAAAAAGAAAATAAAGAATATAAACGTGTTGCAGGATTTTCATCTTATATTTATTCCTTTAACGTAGAAAAAGAGCCATTTACAAATGCGAAAGTACGTAAAGCATTTTCATTAGCAGTTGATCGTAAATTTATCGTTGAAAAATTGTATAAAAATAATGCACAAGCAGCATATGCATTCGTTCCAGAAGGGGCAAAAACACAAGGTGGTCGTGATTTCCGTAAAGAAAAAGGCGATTACGTAAAATTTGATCCAGCGGAAGCGAAAAAACTATTAGAAGAAGGTATGAAAGAACAAGGATGGTCTACATTACCTGAAGTAACATTAAAATTCACTACGGATACACAACATAAAAAAGTAGCAGAGGCAATGCAAGAAATGTTTAAGAAAAATCTTGGAGTAGATATTAAATTAGAAAATAAAGAATGGAAGAGTTACATCGACACATATAAGCAAAGTGATTTCCAATTAGCTTATATGGGATGGGGAGGTTCTAACTTAGACCCTAGTGCCCGTTTAGAATTATATGCAGGTGATGGTCCAAGTAACTATGCGAAATGGTACAATAAAGAATTTGATAATTTAATTAATCAAGCAAAAACAGAACAAGATGAAAATAAACGTTTTGATATATTGCATAAAGCAGAAGACATTATGTTTGATGAAACGCCATTAATCCCAATTATTTTCCCAAGCGCTTCGTATTTACAAAAATCATCAGTATCTGGCGTCCAATTCATTATCGGTTCTAGTCCAGAACTAAGATACGTAAAAATTAAAAAATAAAGAAGTAGGCATCTGCCTACTTCTTTATTTTATTTCTCTTTTATATTCTTTTTTCGTTCCATCAGAGAAGACAACTTCTAAATCAAACTTTTGGTAGTCTTTATCAAGTTTGAACACGTTTACTACTTGATCGATTACTTCTTGGTCAGGAGTATTTTTATCAAATTTCAACTCTTGTAGAAGTGGGCTCAATTTTGTAATAGCCTCGTCGCCTGTGAACTTTACATCTGTTTTATGGTCTTCAATTTTTGCTTCCATTTTCTTATCCGCTGCTACATTTTTATAATCAGCTTCGTAGTCTTTCTTCGTATCTTGATAGTCTGCTTTTAAATCAAATTCATTAAAGTTTAGTTTTAAATCTGCAGGAGCCTCGTTTTTTGCTTCTTCAGTCGTTTTCTTATTAGAAGTTGTATCTTCTTTTGCAGGAGCTTTACATCCTGTTAATGCAGGTACTAGCATAAGAGCTAATAAAATTGATAGTAAAATTCTCATTATAAATTCCTCCTTATGTAAATTTGTTCTATACAAGTTTTTCCTAATTTCATGTAATTATGTATGTGATGAAAATAAATTATTTTCTTATAGCTTCAAGGATTAATCCGCAATTTAAATCAAAAATAATTTGTATGTATATGGTAAATTGAAGTTGTGAGGAGGTACTGAAATACAAAAAGAAGCGAAAGAGAATTATTGACAATTATTAGAAAAGTAATATAATCAAAATGTAAGTGATCACTTGCATAAGGAAGAGAGGGTTTTATGGCGCGCTCAAAGACAGCAGAAAAAATTATTCAAGCGGCGATTGAATTAGTGAAAGAAAAAGGATATACGGCAGCAACGACGAAAGAAATTGCAATGCGTGCTGGTGTTAATGAAGTAACGATATTTCGTAATTTTAAAAGCAAAAAGGGTGTTATTGAAGCAGCTGTTGCTGAGTTTTCATATGTACCGCATTTAAAACAGTTTTTGCAAACAGAAATTGTGTGGGAATTAGAAACGGATTTAAAAAACTTAGCAAGGCATTATCATAGATTTTTAAATAGCATAAAAGATATTATTTTTATCGGTATACGTGAGGCGAGAGAATTTCCTGAATTAGATGAGGAAATCTCTAAGATTCCACAAGGATTAAAAGAAGAATTAATAATTTATTTTGCCAAGATGCAGGAACAGGACAAGATTATTCATACAAATATTGAAGCGCAAGTAATGAATTTTATATGGATTAATTTTGGGTACTTTCTATCTAAATTACGTTTTGAAAACCGACTTATGGAAATTGATGATGAGAAATTTATTGAGAATAATATAGTTTTATATGCTAGGGCTTTAAGACCCTAGTATTTATTTAAAATAAAATGCAAGTAAGTACTTGCTTGCTAAGTGGGGAGCGGGAAGATGGATACATTAAAACAGTTTTTAAAACGACCGGGTACATATGTAGGAATGGTAGTTGCATTATCGTTCCAACTTATTTTCTTTTGTGTGTGGCTAACTGCATATGATGGAGTGAATGAAAGAGCAGATCAAATGCGTATCGCTATTGTTAATGAGGATGGAAATATAGGTAGTAAAATAGTAGAAGGCTTACAGAGAAATTTACCATTTCAAGTGAAGAAAGAACAGTCTATGGAAAGAGCAAACGAAGAAATGAATGATCATGTGTACGATATGATTATTGAAATTCCGGCTTCTTTTTCAAAAGATATAAATGAAACAGGAAAAACAAATTTAAACTTCCACATTAATCAAGCGAATGCCATGATGGCGAAGCAGATGATGGAAGGAGCAGCAAAACAAATTCGAGATAATGTAAATAAGGAAATAGCAAGTTATAAGAAACAAGCGATTGTTGAAAAATTACAAGCTGTAGGACCTGAGAATGTGGAAGTGATAAAAGGTTTAACAGGAGATTCAATTAGTTTTACAGTTCATAAAGTAAATGATGCAAAAGGATTTTCAGTTAATATGGTACCACTAATGATTGTATTAGCTTCATTTGTAGGAGCAATGATTATGAGTATGGAATTATCAAAAGTTGCAAAAGAAGTAAAGGAAGGTTGGAGTAATTTCGTATCACGACAAATCATTAACGGTACAGTATCAATTTTGCTTGCATGTATTACAATTGGTTTGATGAAAGGATTCCAAATTGAAATGCACGAAACAGTAGGGGGTATATGGGTGTTTCAAGCGATAGTCTTCTTCGCATTTCTTTCATTAACACAAATGTTTATAACTGTTTTCGGAAATGCAGGTATGATTTTTAATATTATCTCTCTATCGTTACAACTTGTAAGTTCGGGTGTAATCGTACCACATGAGATGCTTTCTAAAACATATCAAACGATTGGTGAATTATTTCCCGCAACATACGCAGCGAATGGTTATTATACAATAATATTCGGCGGAGTTAATTTAGAAAAAAATATTATTTCGTTATTATTTATTATTTTAGTTACACAATTAGTAGCGGGAATCACTATAGGTATAAAAGTGATAGTAAAGAGGGGAAGTTCTGTAGTTAAAGAAGCATAAAGTAAAAAAGGTATCCTTCGTGGGATACCTTTTTTACTAGTGTTTATTATTTTGCAACTTCTGTCCACTTGTAGTTAAATTCACCGCCGAAGTCAGTTGTTACAAGTCCTTTAATGAAAGAGCGTTGTAAGTAAGAGCGACCTTGTTGGTATAAAGGAGCGACAGCACCATCTTGTAATAAGATTTTTTCAGCTTGCTTCATTGCTTCCCAGCGACCTTTTTCATCACCAGCTAAATCAGTTTTTACTTTACGAATAAGCTCGTCGTACTCTTTGTTAGAGTATTTATCAAAGTTATAAGCACTATCTGTTGTGAATAGATCTAAGAATGTAATAGGATCTGCGAAGTCAGGGCCCCAGCCATCGATTCCGATTTCGTAATCACCACTTAATAGTAGTTTTAACTGTTGTTTACGTGGTTGAGGTTTTAAAGTCACTGTTAATCCATCTAGATTCTTTTCTAATTCACCTTTTAAATATTCGCCAGTCTTTTTAGCTAAAGCATTATCGCTTGTTAATAGTTCAATTGTTACTTTGTCAGTACCAAGTTCTTGTTTCGCTTTTTTCCAGTTTTCTTTTGCAGATTTCACATCATCTTTGACTAGATTTCCATTTTCTTTACGGAAGTCATTACCGTCTGGACTTTTTGCGAATTTCGCAGGAACCATTCCTTCTGCTGGGATTGCACCGTTATTTAAAATTGTTTCTACGTACGCTTTTTTATTCATTGCTTCGTTAATAGCGAGGCGTGCATGTTGATTTTTTAATACTGCATTTTTCTGATTTAGTCGTAAGAATTGGATACCGACTTCAGCGCGTTCCTTGAAGTTGGAATCGTTCTTATACTTATCAACAAACTCCGCAGTTAAAGCAACACGATCAATTTGTCCTGAATCATATAAGTTAACTTCTGTAGATTTATCTTTAACGACATTGAAGTTGATTTCTTCTAGTTTTACAGTTTTAGCATCCCAATAGTTAGGGTTCTTCTTCAATTGGAAGCTTTGTTCATGTTTCCAGTTATCTAATGTGAAAGCACCATTGTAAATTAAATGATTTGTTTCTAAACCGTATTTATCGCCTTGGGATTTTAAATACTCTTCATTGATTGGTAAGAATGTTGCAAATGTCGTTAAGCTTAAGAAGTAGGGAACAGGGCGGTCCAGTTGTACTTCTAAAGTTTTATCGTCAAGAGCTTTAACGCCTAATTGATCGATTGCTACTTCTTTTTGGTTTATTTGTTTCGCATTTTTTATATCAAAGAATAAGAATGCATATTCAGCAGCTGTTTCAGGGTTAACGGCACGTTGCCAAGCGAAAATAAAATCTTTTGCTGTAACAGGAGTACCGTTTGACCATTTTGAATCACGAAGATGGAAAGTATACTTTGTTTTATCCGGACTAATGTCAACCGATTCAGTAACACCAGGGATCGGTTTATTATCTTCTCCTATAGCATATAAACCTTCAAAAACATTTCTCATTACATTCATGGATTCCCCATCCGTCGCTTTTGCAACATCCATTGTTGGAATTTCTGAAGCAAATGATAAGTTAATCGCTTGTTTATCAGGTGCTTTATCGTTCGCTTTTGCTCCGCCTGCATTATCTTTATTTCCCCCGCAAGCAGTTAGTAGTAGACTTGCCCCTAAAACAGATGCAACAACAGGTACAACTTTTTTCTTCATTGTTCTTTCCTCCCTAAATGTGTTGTTCGTAACGTCATAATGTCCATGTCTTGAAGTGTAGCTATAGAAGGAGAGAAAACCTATTATAAATATGTGTATATAGGTAATCAGGTATTCTATATATATATACATGTTGAACTATAATCTATCGTTATATGTTTCAACTTAGTAGACATTACATTTTGATGGTAAAATATTTTGTTTATTTGATTATTTAGAATATTAACACTGGAAAGAACTATATGTCAATAATAAAAAGTGGAGTGTTAATTTCTTGGAATAATATATTGAAAAAGCAGATTTCCTCATATTAGGGAATCTGCTTTTAATATGTTTTGCTAAAAAAACAATTGGTGTGGGCTAATAATCAGTGGGGATGAAGAAAAAACCACTGATTAAAGTTTCACTTTATTTTTCGATTTTTGCCCACTTGAAGTTTAACTGGCCTGCAAAGTCAACTTGTACAATTCCTTTTACATAAGAACGCTCTAGATAAGATTCTCCTTTTTGGTAAAGAGGAGTGATAACAGAGTCCTTAAATAAGATTTTTTCTGATGCTAGTAACGCTTCCCAGCGAGCTTTTTCATCACCAGCCAAGGTAGTTTTAACTTTTTCAATTGTGTCATCAAATTCTTTATTAGAGTAATGATCTAAGTTGTAAGGGTTATTCGTCGTAAATAGTTCAAGGAATGTAATTGGATCAGCAAAGTCAGGGCTCCAACCGTCAATTCCAATCTCGTAGTCACCTTTTAATAAAAGTGAAACTTGTTGTTTACGTGGCTGCGGTTTTATATTTACTGTTAAGCCATCTAAATTCTTTTCTAGTTGCCCTTTTAGGAACTCACCAGTTTTCTTCTCAAGGTCACCATCACTTGTTAATAATTCTAATGTTATCTTTTCAGAACCAAGTTCTTTTTTTGCTTTCTTCCATAATTCTTGTGCAGATGTTGTATCAACTTTTGTTAAATCGCCGTTTACAGTACGGAAGTCTTTTCCATCAGGCCCTTTTGCAAAGTTTTTCGGCACGAGACTAAAGGTTGGTGTAGAGCCATCATTTAATAACGTATTTACAAAAGATTTTCGATCAATTGTTTGATCGATTGCTTGGCGTGCAGAAACGTTTTGAAGTACTTTGTTTTGCTGATTCATACGTAAAAACTGTACCCCTACGTTCGGACGTTCTTTAAAGTTAGCATCCTTTTTATATTTATCAACGAAGTCAGATGTTAGTTTTATACGGTCTAATTGTTTGGATTCGAATAAATTTACTTCTGTTGATTTCTCTTTCACAACGTTGAAATTGATTTCTTCGAGTTTGACATTATCTTTATCCCAATAGGTAGGGTTTTTCTTAAATTTAAAGCTTTGTTCATGCTTCCAATCGCTTAGTGTAAAAGCTCCGTTGTACAAGATTTTGTTATCTTCTAAAGCGTACTTATCACCTTGTGCTTTAAAGAATTCCTCGTTGATTGGTAGAAATGTTGGGAACGCCGTTAAGCTAATAAAATACGGAACAGGGCGCTCTAATTCTACTTCAAACGTATGGTCATCAACTGCTTTTATACCAAGTTGATCGGATGGGAGTTCTTTGCTATTAATTTTTTTAGCGTTTTTAATATCCAGGAATAAAAAAGCATATTCAGAAGCTGTTGCTGGATCGACAGCTCTTTGCCAAGCGAAGACAAAATCTTTCGCTGTTACAGGTGTGCCGTTCGACCATTTTGAATCTCGTAAATGGAATATGTATTTCGTTTTATCAGCACTTACTTCATGAGATTTCGCAACGCCAGGAACAGGTTTATTACCTTCACCAAGATTGTATAAACCTTCAAATACGTTTCTCATTACTTGACCAGAATCAGTATCTGTAGCACGAGCCGTATCCATTGTTCGAATCTCAGTAGGAGAAGATAAGTTTAAAACTTGCTTACTAGGTGCCTCATCTTTTGCATTTGCTCCGCTCGCTTCATTTTTATAACTACCGCAACCAGATAATAAAATACTTACTCCTACAACTGATGCAATACCGGGTACAAACTTCTTTTTCATTTGATTTTCCTCCTAAATAGTTAATAAGATTGGATGATGATGAGGGAAATGAAAAACAAAAAATCCCTCTTTTCGTATTGAGAAAGAGGGATTTTTACGTACAAGTTATGCACCCGTATATAAACGAAGTCCCTCATTCTATCTTTCAAGCACAAAGCTTGCAGGAAGTGGCACAGTATTCAAAATGAACCTGCTGCCGAGGTTTCAAAGGGCCAGTCCCTCCACCTCTCTTGATACAATGAGTAAACAAATAAATTTTATTAATTTTTGTGTTTCTTTGATAATTCAAAATCTTACACCTTAGATAATGAAGTGTCAATCAAATGGAATATAGTTTAAATTTTCAGTTTTATTTTTTAAAAAAACCACTGCATATGGCAGTGGTTTCCCTACTAGAAGTTAAAGTTATCTGGATCTGGACCAACGCGATGATTTTCATTTAAAGCTTGAATTGCTTTCATATCATCCGAGCTTAATTCAAAGTCAAAGATGTTTGCATTTTCAATAATGCGGTGTTCTTTAATAGACTTAGGGATTGTTACAACTTCATTTTGTAGATCCCAACGTAAAATAACTTGTGCAGTCGATTTATTATATTTCGTAGCGATTTCTTGTAATGTTGGGTGATTAAGTAGCTGCCCCTGCATTAATGGTGACCAAGCTTCAAGCTGGATGTTATGTTCTTTACAGAAGGCATGTAATTCTTCTTGTGCTAAACGTGGGTGGTATTCCACTTGGTTAACCATTGGTTTAATTTCTGCAATTTCAAATACGTCTTGCAAATGGTGAATATGGAAATTACTCACACCGATAGCACGAACACGACCATCTTTATAAAGCTGCTCTAAAGCTTTCCATGATTCAGTGTATTTTCCTTTTACAGGCCAATGTACTAAATATAGATCTAAATATTCTAGACCTAATTTTTCTAATGTAGTTTCAAATGCTTGTAGTGTTGACTCGTAACCTTGATCACTATTCCACACTTTTGAAGTGATGAATAACTCTTCACGAGGAATACCAGATTCTTGAATTGCCTGTCCAACGCCTTCTTCGTTTTTATATATCGCAGCAGTATCGATACTACGGTATCCATTTTTTATAGCTGCTTTTACAGAATCAATTACTTCTGTACCATCTTCAACTTTAAAAACACCCAAGCCGAACCAAGGCATTTTCACGCCGTTATGTAATGTTGTATAGTCGTTTAAACTTGTTAAAGTCATATTAATTCCCCCTAGCTTTTTTATTGGTCGCTTCAACTGCTTGTTGAATGACTTCTGAAAAATTATTTTCATATAGAACTTTTAAGCCTTCAGCCGTTGAACCTCCTGGTGTTGTTACTTGTTCGCGGAGCATAGCTGGATCCTGATTTTGCTGGAGCATAGCGGCAGAGCCAGCAATCATTTGAATGACAAGGTGTTTTGCTGTTTCCTCATCAATCCCATAGCTTTTCGTTGCTTCAATTAAACCTTCAGCAAAGTGATAGAGAAAAGCGGGTGCACTACCAGTAACTGCGGTAAGTTGGTGAACTTCCTCTTCGGTACAAAACTGTGAGGTACCGATACCTTTTAAAAGAAGTTGTAACGTTTCTTGATGTGTTTCATCTACAGAATGTCCCGTCGTATATAAGGAGATAGACTTTCCAATCCCAGCAGCTGTATTTGGCATAATCCAAGCAACAGGTGTCCCTTGGGGAAGTCTTTCTTCTAGATAAGATGGTCCGATTCCGGCAGCAACTGTCACGACAAATTGATTAGTTAGAAGAGGGGATAGATCCGCTAATAGCTGTTCATGTGCGACAGGCGGCATTGCTAAAACGATTGTATCTACAGATTTAATATGCTGTTTCCAATCTGTTGTAATCGATAGATCATATTGAGTTTGTAATTGCGTTAGTTTTTCTATGTTACTTCGGTTGGAAACAATAATTTCTTCGATGTATTCTTTACTTGTTGTAAGTAGTCCAGTAAATATAGCTTCTGCCATACGACCGGCACCAATAAATAAAATTCGATGTTTATTAGGCATATCCTTTATTCCTTTCTGATGAGAATATGTTATAAAAAACGATACCATTTTTAAGAGAATTTTGTAAAAAGAAACGGCTTATCGTAAGTGGAATAGATGAGTGGGGGGGGTTACAGGAGAAAATTTATAGTAAGTATAAGAGTTATTTCTTATACTGTTGATAGGGAGTTTATTACATATCTGGGGAGAGATAAATATGGTTAGAAGTCCACTTTTTTTACTCATTTCTAGTATTATTTGCATATTAGTTGGATTCTATATCCGATCAAGTTATATTGAAATTTTCGCATCGGTTATGGGGATTATTAATGTTTGGTTACTTGCAAGGGAAAAGGTATCAAACTTTTTATTTGGGATGATTACAGTTGCGGTATTTCTGTATATTTTCACTACACAAGGCTTATACGCAATGGCAGTATTAGCAGCCTTCCAATTTATATTTAATGTGTACGGTTGGTATTACTGGATTGCGCGTAGTGGAGAGGAGAAGGTAAAGCCGACAGTTCGCTTAGATTTGAAAGGATGGATTATTTATATACTTTTTATTTTAGTTGCTTGGATTGGTTGGGGATATTATCAAGTCCGTTATTTAGAATCGACAAATCCATATTTAGATGCTTTAAACGCTGTATTAGGATTAGTAGCTCAATTTATGCTGAGCCGAAAAATCTTAGAAAATTGGCATTTATGGATTTTGTATAACATAGTTAGCATTGTGATTTATATTTCAACGGGCTTATACGTCATGTTAGTATTAGCTATTATTAATCTATTTTTATGTATCGATGGCTTGCTAGAATGGAAGAAAAACCATAAAGAGCGAGAACGTGTAAATAATTATATTTAGAAAATAATTGTAATCAAAAACCCCCCTGAAGCATATACGTTTCAGGGGGGTTAAATATAGTGTGAATTTATGCTTTTGTCATACCAAGCAATACAGCGCCGCCGATAATTAAAACACTACCTAGTGCAATAAAGATCAATTGACGTTTCGTTTTCTTTTCACCTAAGAAGACAATCGCACCGAATGTTGAGATAACGATTCCAGTTTGAGATAATGGGAAGCTTGTCGCTACTCCGACACGTGGTAATGAAAGAAGTAAGAATAAGTTTCCTGTTCCCCATAGTAAACCAGATAAAGCATTACGCATTGCATATTTGTTAAATGGTTTATGTTTAGACGTCAGTACAACCGCACCAACGAACATACCAACTGCCTGTGGTAAAATAGCAGACCAACCATCAATGTTATACCAACGAATAATAATTACATATACAAGATAACCGAAAGTAGAAACAATTAAAGTAAGAAGTCCCTTTTTCAATTGTCCTGGTGGCTGTGCATTTTCTTTATCATCTAGTGATGTGAATACAACACCAACTACGATTAATAGGATTGCAATCGTTCCCAGAACAATCGTTGTTGTAGTAGTCCACTCACGGAAAGCGATAACCCCAAAGATAGAAGTTGCAACAAGTTGCATACCAGTAGAAATCGTTACAGTAGTTGAAACACCTAATTTTTCAACTGTTTTTAATTGGTTTACTTGTCCTAAAGCCCAGAATAAACCTGAAATAAAACCAACAATCAAGACTGTCATTGTTAAAGCTGGTTGAGTAAATACATACATAACTGTTGCGAAGAATAGAGCACCGATTGTCATACCTACCGTTTGGCTATATGCACCACCGCCCATTTTTACGCTTACTAATAAGATGTTTCCCCATGCGATTGCAGGAAGAAGCGCTAATAAAATGTCCATTACAAGACTCCCTTCGGTTTTCTATACCAATATAATTACATATCGTTCTAACGATCGGTAATGCCCCACTAATAGAGTAGAAGATTACCGATCGCTAAAACAGGATGAAGAATTTACGATATAAATGCGTTTTCATTTCTTCATTTTTTGAAACACCTCCATATAATAACAGGAAATTGCCTATTTTAGAAAGTGAATTCAAATAAAATGTATATTTTAATAAGAGGTAAAATTCAGTTATTTCCCGATGAGATATTTTATTTCCTAAGAAATAAAGAAGCAGCTTCGAAAAAAGCTGCTTTAAGGGTTAGTAATTCTTTTATTAATAAGCTGAATACATAGCAGAAATAGGAGTGACATACTAATAGTGATAACTACAAGTGTCCAGGCGAGTTGCATATTACTTGCATCAATCGCCATATAAATTGCAGTTGGGATAGTCTGTGTTTTACCAGGAATGTTCCCGGCAAACATCAGTGTAGCACCAAACTCACCGAGCGCACGAACAAAGCTCAAAATCATTCCGCTTAGTAAGGCAGGAAATGCAAGTGGGAGTGTAACGTGCAGGAAAACTTGATATTCACTCGCACCAAGGTCACGAGCACTTTCTTCAATTTGTACATTCGCAATAGAAAATCCTGTTTTTGCTGATTGGTACATGAGCGGAAATGCAACAACTGTAGAAGCAATGATAGCAGCAGTAGATGTGAACATAATAGACTGCTGAAATAATGATTCTATCCACGTTCCAATGGGACTATTATTTCCAAAAATGATAATGAGAAAAAAGCCGATTACAGTTGGCGGAAGTACCATTGGTAATAAGAAAATAGTTTCTAGTAATACTTTATATCTCCATGAGGAGCGTGCTAGCGCTCGCCCGATAATCGTCCCTAAAATTGTAACGATAATGGTGGCGCATGCAGCTACTCGTAAAGATAGAAAGATTGGTGACAAAATAGCATCAAAGCTCATGGCAATTATGATAGGACTGTAAATCCATATTTCTTAAAGATAGATTGTGCATCTTTTGACTGCAAATACTCATAAAATGAAGTCGCCTCTTTCTTGTGCTTAGATTCTTTTATAACACCTAAAGGATAGTGGATTGGCTCATGAGAGGTAGCTGCTGCTGTCTCACCAATTTTGACTTTGTTTGAAATAAGAGCATCTGTTTTGTATACAATACCAGCATCGACATTACCTGTTTCTACATATGTTAACACTTGGCGAACATCTTTTGTAAATACGATTTTATTTTGAATGTCATTCCAAAGGTTTTCATGTGTGAGAGAAGCCTTTGCGTATTTTCCAGCAGGTACAGATTCAGGTGTACCAAGTGCGATTTTCTTAATTTTTTCATCTTTTAAATCTTGAATTTTTGTAAGAGAACTATCTTTTGGGACGACTAGAACGAGTTCATTTCCAAGAAGATTTTTCCCTTCTTTTTCATTAATAAATCCTTTTTTAACAAGGGTTTGGAATTTATCTTCGGCTGCTGAGAAGAATAAATCAGCAGGTGCACCTTGCTCAATTTGTTGTTGAAGTGCACCAGAAGCACCGAAGTTAAAAGAAAGTTTAATATTAGGTTCTTTTTCTTTATATTTTGTTTCAATTTCTTTTAGTGCATCTTGTAAGCTTGCAGCAGCTGATATAGTAAGTTCTACTGTTTTTCTTTCTTTAGCAGTTGATTTCTCTTTCTTATCTCCGCTTGTACATGCAACGCTAAATATAAGAAGAAAAGAAAGTATAAGTGCTCCGATGGATCGTAATGTAAACTTGTTCATAAAAAAATCCCCTTTCGTTTTGACATATTTAATTATAACTAAATATAACTAAATATAACTAGTTATAATTGAATATAATTTGAACGATGTAGTTGTTTTTAAAATATAGGAGAAAAATTCTTTTCTTTGTTACAATGAAGGAAGAAAGTGAGGAATCGTCTATGGATCATCATTCCTACACAACGGAAGAAGTAGCGAAGCGATTAAAAGTATCAAAATTAACTGTATACGACCTAATTAAAAAAGGAGAACTTCCTTCTTATAGGGTTGGTAGACAGATGCGCATTGATGCAGCGGATTTAGAACAATATATAAAGCAAATGAAAACTGGTAAGGTGCAAGTTGTTCCTGTAAAGAGCGATGGTAATAGTACCTCTAATACACGTATTATTAGCGGGCAAGAACTAACGTTAGATATGTTGGCAAAACATATAGAAAATCGTATGCCAAATTCTAATATATTAAGGGCGTATCAAGGTAGTTTAACGAGTTTAGTGAAGATGTACCAAGGAGAAGGAAGCGTCGTTAGCTTGCATTTGTTTGATGGCGAAACAGGTACGTATAATGTTCCTTACGTAAAACGTATTTTAGTCGGACAACCATGTATTATGATTAATTTATTATCAAGGAATGTTGGGTTTTATGTGCAAAAAGGGAATCCGAAAAATATAAAAACATGGGCTGATTTATCTCAGTCATCTATACGATTTATAAATCGAGAAAAGGGTTCCGGTATTAGGGTATTAGTGGATGAGCAATTGCGAATTCAAAAAATAAATAAAGAAGATATTAGCGGTTATGAATGGGAAGAATCGAATCACCTTGGTGTTGCTTCGCAAGTTGCGAATGGAAAAGCTGATGTTGGAGTAGGGTCAGAAAAGTTTTCGCAAATTGTGAACGTAGACTTTATTCCGATAATGAAAGAGCAGTATGATTTAGTGCTTCTGAAGAATAAAGAAAATGAGGAACTTATTGAGGTTATAAAAGGGATTTTGCAATCTGAAGAGTTTCACAATGAATTAAAAGCCATTGGTGGATATGATATAAGCAAAACAGGCCAAATTATATATGAAACAAACTAAAAAGCTGCTTGTCTATAAGACAAGCAGCTTTTTCTATATATAAAGGGGTTTGGGGAAACAAAGTGTTAAATAAGACTTTGAGCAAGTGTGTAAATGGAAGCCGTAAGAAAAAAGACACTCGTGTAAGAATGTCTTTTAAAGCATATTGATATGATGATGTGCTTCAATTGTTTTTAAAAAGCTAAGCATTGAATTGGTCATGTAGCTATCTTTGCGGCGTATGAAAACCGTTGAAATACTACCATATTTTTCAGGGATTGCATGACAATGTACCTTACCAGCTTTAGAAAGATGGTGGACAGCAGACTGTGGTACGAGTGTAATACCAAGGCCGAGTGCGACACTGTTTAGTATTGTTTCTAATATATTAAATTCCATAATTCTTTTTGGCAGCAAACCTTCATCTTTAAGCCATCGTTCTAATTTTGAACGGTATCCACACCCTTGATTAAAAACGAGTAGGGGTGTCGTAGTAAATTCTTCTATATGAAAAGCTTTATTTTGTGTCACAAGCATTAATTCTTCTGTACTAACATCGTATTGTTCAATTAGTGGATGTTTAATAGGACCTGATATAAAGGCACCATCTAATTGATGATCAAGCACTTCTCTAATAAGTTCTTCCGTTAGACCAGCTTGTAATGATAAATCGACATTTGGATAGCTCTTATAGTAAGAAGATAAAATGGTAGGCAATGTGCTTACTGTTTCGACTGTACCAATTTTTAATATACCAGATGGTGTTTCGCTATCTAAAAATACTTGTTTTAGCTCGTCAACATCTTGCAAAATTTTACTAACATAAACGAGCATTTTTCTTCCTTCAGCTGTTAAGGTCATGCCTCGTTTATGACGGTAAAAGAGCAGTGTTTTTAGCTCATTTTCTAATTGTTTAATACGTGCGGTTACATTTGATTGTACGTAATTTAATTCCTTTGCTGCGCCACTTACACTACCTTGGTCGGCAACGCTCTGGAAGATTTGTAAGTCTCTTAATTCCATAGTACGATCCTCCTTGATGTTAACTATCATTATAAGTGATAGTTAACATCATTTTGAATCATTTTACGTGATATATTTTTTCTTTTACAATTCTCTTTGTGCAAATAGAAAGAAGCGGGGGATTATGGTGAGAAGAGGTCAAATGATAATAGGGGCTTTAGCCTGTTTAATTGCAAGTATGTCATGGGGAGCAATGTTTCCGGTTGCTGATCATGCGTTAGAATACATAGATCCATTTTATTTTTCACTTATTCGCTATGGAGCGGTGGCGATCGTATTGATTGTATTGTTGTTAATGAAAGAAGGAAAGCAGGCATTTCGTTTAGAGGGAAGAGGAAAGTTACTCGTCTTTTTTGGAACAATGGCGTTTACCGTATATAATGTATTGATTTTTCTAGGACAAATGTTAATGGGAAAATCAGGTGTAATGGTAGCTTCTATTATGGAGGCATTGATGCCGATGATTTCAATTTGTATTTTATGGGGATATAAAAATATAAAGCCGAAGAAGTATATGATAACGAGCATGATTATCGCGTTTGTAGGGGCTATATTTGTTATTACGAAAGGTGATATGAGTTTCTTTTTAACATTGAAAGATAACATGTTTTCGCTAGCATTTATATTTGTTGGTGTTGTAGGATGGGTGATTTATACGATGGGTGGTCAAACGTGTAGCGATTGGTCAACATTACGTTATTCTACTTTGACATGTGTATTGGGTACAACTGTCACAGGGATTATAACTCTAGTCATTACAGTGCTTGGATATGTATCTGTTCCAAGTGTGGAAACGATTTCTGTTGTGAAGTATGATTTGTTATTTATGATGACATTACCAGGTATCGTAGCACTACTTGCTTGGAACTACGGTGTGAAAATCTTATCATCCATTAATGGTATTTTATTTATTAACTTTGTGCCAATTACTACTTTAGTTATTATGATGATGCAAGGGTATAAAATAACAACATTTGATATTGTAGGAACATTATTTGTTATTGCAGCGCTTATTCGTAATAATGTTTGTCAGAGAAAAGAAGAAAATGCAAATAAACAAATGTTGCAAGAAAAGCAATTGCGCCAAGCTGTTTAATAGGCAACTGGAGGATTTTATATGTTAGAAAGTTTATTGTTTTTCTTTGCTGCTGGAGTTGCCTGCGAGCTTGCAGCAATTAATCGAAATGGTCGTAAGAATATAAAACAACAAGCTGAACTGATACAGCTTTTAAAAGAATTGAAGGAAAGAAAAAATTAAAAAGACGACCGGGCATAGACGGTCGTCTTTTTCTATATAAAGGGGAAAGGGGACACAAAGTTATACAAGCGTTGCGGCATAAATAAAAGTAGTAAGAAGAATCGATCCGCTGGCTAGTCCTAAAAAATCTAATTTGTTAAAAGTCAGGTTATTCATTATAAATTCTCCTTACTTGTTTAATGTAGAAGCAACAGTTTTTGCATCGATAAGAGCGAATAATACCATGCTCATTGTATTTAAGAAATCGTTTGATTTCATTTTTGTCATCATATAGATCCGCTCCTTTTCGAATGGTTGTTGTTACTTTCTGACTTAATTGTATAAGATAGTGGAGGGAATCACTATCGAATTAGCTTACAAGAAACTTACACTTTTGTAAGAATTGAAATTTAACAATAAATACTTATTTTTATTACCAACTCCTAAAACTTAGTGTTATAATCATTGTAAGAAAATGATTATACTTCGGATATTCAGAAAGGAACGAAACAAATGTATAAACCAATTACATTTTCGTTGAAATATATATTTAAAATGGCTGGGAAGGTAGAAGTGCAAGGGAGAGAGAAATTACCGCAAGATGGCCCTTACGTTGTTGCGTGTACACATACAAGTTTTATGGATGTTTTAATGTTAGCGGCAGGAATGTACCCAACCCAAATTCATTACATGGCAAAAAAAGAATTGTTTGAAGGGAAATTTAAAAATTGGTTTTTTAAAAATGTAAATGCATTCCCTGTAGACCGTGCGAATCCAGGGCCAAGCACATTAAAAATTCCATCGCGTTTATTAAAAGAGGGAAAAGTAGTAGGGATTTTCCCGAGTGGGACGAGATCATCAGAAGACGTTTCATTAAAAGCTGGGGCTGTTACAATTGCAATGCGTTCTAACGTTCCGTTAATACCGGCAGCTTATGTGGGTCCATCAAGTGTAAAAGAATTGATAAAAGGAAAAAAAGCGCAATTAGTTTTTGGAGACCCAATTCAAATTGATGCTGAAGAACAAATAGATCGAAAAACGGCTATGAAAATGATGACAGATCAATTAAATGAAAAGTTTGAAGAATTAAAGGAAGCTCTTCAATCAAATCAAAAGTAAGAAAAGACGACCGGGCATAGACGGTCGTCTTTTCTATTACTATTTATATATAAAGGGGAAAGGGGACACAAAGTTATACAAGCGTAGCAGCGTAAATGAAAGCAGTAAGAAGAACCGAGCCGCTAGCAAGTCCTAAAAAATCTAATTTGTTAAAAGTGATGTTGTTCATAATATATTCTCCTTACTTGTTTAATGTAGAAGCAACAGCTTTTGCATCGATAAGAGCAGATAATACCATGCCCATTGTGTTTAAGAAATGGTTTGATTTCATTTTGTTCATCATATTAGATCCGCTCCTTTTCGAATGGTTGTTGCCCTGTTTCTAACTTAATTGTATGAAATATAGCGGAGAGTCACTATCGAATTAGCTTACAGGAAAATTACACTTTTGTAAGAAAAACGAATGAAGGTGTCATGATGAGAAGATTTGACATATGTTCATGTGATTTATTAAGTTAAAAGTAGAGGTGAGTGTATGGCCAATATTAAAGATATTGCAAAGATGGCTGGAGTTTCAGTTACGACTGTTTCGAGGGTATTAAACGATCATCCATATGTAAGTGAAGAAAAAAGGAAAGTTGTTTTAGAAATAGTTGAGAAGTTGAATTACTCACAAAATGCAAATGCTGTTCATTTATCAAAAGGGAAGACGAATATTGTTGGTGTAATTTTACCTTATATTAATCATCCGTGTTTTGATGCGATGGTGGGTGGAATGATGGAAGTTGCATTAGCTCACAATTATCGAGTGCTTCTTTGTCAAACGAATTACAATAAAAAAGAAGAAATGAAAAGTTTACATATGTTGAAAACAAAGCAACTAGATGGTCTGATCATATGTTCTCGTGCGAATGAGTGGGAAATTATAGAGCCCTATGCAGCGTATGGGGCGGTTATTGCTTGTGAGGATAATGATATTGAAAGTATATCGAGTGTATATACAGATCATTTTAATGCCTTTCAATTAGGGATGAGTTACCTTATTGAAAAAGGTTATAAGAAGATTGGATATTGTACGGGAAGAAAGTTAGGACCAAGTAGCAAGAAACGTTTTGATGCGTATAAACAACAGCTACAATTAATAGATGAAGAAGTGATGGAAGATCGGATTTTCACAGAATGCTTTACATTAGAAGATGGTGTAAGAGTTGCACATCAATTTAAGGAGATGGAGAATCCTCCTGAAGCCTTAATAGTGGCAGGAGATGAGGTCGCTATTGGGATCATGACAGAAGTTAATAAACTAGGTATTAAAGTTCCTGAGGATCTAGCGATTATTGGTTTTGATAATCAACCGATTTCTCAAGTCTTACAATTGACAACCATTGACCAAAATTTAAAGGAAATAGGGAAGACGGCTTTTGAAATGTTTTACAGGCAAGTAAGTGATGAGGGTTCTAAACAAGAAAAGATGGAAATTCCGTATAAACTTGTGGAACGTTCTACAGTTTAGTCATAATCCGTTATGTGTATAATCACATAACGGATTATTTTTTGAAATGTCTTTGACAGGAAACGCGTTTCATACTTTATAAAAGAGTTACACCGGTCTGTAATAATCCATGGATTCTTTTCAAGTGTTAAAGCAATGAATAGAATTTGGAGGGATATGTATGAATGAACTTTTATTAAGTATGAAAAAGTATGTAGAGGATGATGAACAAATTTTAGCATTTGTGATAGGGATATTTGAGAAAGATGATTTTACCTTATCGTATCGGCATGGGATTTTCGTTGCTACTACTAGACGTCTCCTCTTTTATGGAGAATTTTCGTACTATCCATCAACGTTTGAAGAGTATTCGTATTTGCATATAGATGACATAAATTTTCATCCACAATTAGTGTTTACTTGTAATCAGGAAACGGTAACAGCTAAGTATATTCAGAAAGGTAATGTGGAGCAATTTGTCCGTACAATTAGAGCGAATATGAATAATTAATCACCCCTTTGTTTAAACATAATATCTTGGTCTTTGTGAAGAAAAATGCGGAATAAAAACAACTTCTAAACCTCTAGGAGATAGTGATACAATGTCAAATGGGGGGAGGTATGAACTATGGTTAATCAACGTATAAAAGAAATAACATTAATTACAATTGGTTCATTGTTGTTCGCAATCGGTATTAATTATTTTGCAATTCCAAACCGTTTATCAGAAGGTGGCATTATTGGTGTAACGGTTGTTACGTATTATTTATTTGGTTGGTCGCCAGGGATTGTCAATTTTGCTATAAATGCAATTTTACTGGCTGTTGGTTATAAATTTTTTGATAAGAAAACGATGGTTTATACAATTTTAGGGATTGTAGAAACATCCTTGTTTTTATATGTTACGGAACATATTGAGTATCATGTAAATAGTGATACGTTATTAGCGGCTCTATTTGCTGGCTTATTTGTAGGTATCGGATTAGGGTGTATGTTCAAAGCTGGAGGTACATCAGGAGGATCGGCAATTTTAGCGCAGTTAGCAAATCAATACTTAGGTTGGAGTGTTGGTAAAGGCGTACTTATTATTGATATTGTTGTAATTGCTGGTTCTGTATTTATAATAGGGCAAGAAAAGGCAATGTATACACTCGTTGCTGTATTTATCGGAGCGAAAGTAATTGATTTCATTGTAGAAGGAATGGATACAAAAACAGCTGTTACAATCATTTCAAATCAACCGGATTTAATACGTGAAACTATTACGAAAAACATGACACGCGGTGTCACTGTATTAGAGGGGCGCGGCGGATATACTGGTAAAAATAAAGAAGTATTATATATTGTTATTAATAAACAAGAGCTTGTTAAGTTAAAGCAAGTTATTAGCCGAGTAGATGAAGATGCTTTCGTTGTTATTCACGATGTACGTGATGTACTTGGTGGTGGCTTTAAAGCGAGCTAAAAGGTGAACGAGTAAATTCGTTCGCCTTTTTTAATTCTTACAAAAATGTAAGTTTAATGTAATGAGATTCAATAGTAGATTTTGTTCCTCCTTTTTAAAATGGATGTATATATATCCTGTAGAGGAGGAATGTTTAGTATGAAGAAAAAAATGATCACTACTATAATAGCGATGATAGTGATAGTAGTAATGTTACTGCCTACGAAACTTGGACCAGTTATCGATAAATATAATCCACTTTATAAGACGAAAGAATATTATACGGTTGTGAATACAATTGGTCAGCATATTGGTGATGAATGGTATGAATATGAATTTATTGCATTTGACGAACGTGGAAAAGAACAAAAAATAAAAAAGACTGTTAAGCATATGTTAAAGAGAGATGAAGCATTAAAAGTGTACGCAAAAGGACGCTACGGCGAGGCGATTGAAGAAATTGAAGCTGTAAATATTCCTATTAATGCGAAGAGTAAACTTTTAACGATGAGATAGAGAATTATACCCCCGCCTATTTTTTGTCGAAAATAAAAATACTGGGTAGGGGTATTTTGGAGGGTATGAAAAAGCCTTAGTCCATATGGACTAAGGCTTTTTTTATTATATAAAGGGGAAGGGGGTACATTGTAGTAGCGTGAGTGAAAGGTATAAGAAGAGTAGCTACTAGCAATGTAATTTGGTTATGTGAGTGTTCTTCTTATTTGGCTTACTTTCTAACTTTATTGTACGAGATGTAGGTAAAGGAAACTATCGAATTACATTACACATAGCTTACAAACATGTAAGTCTTCTGTAATGTAATTCGATGGTTAAAAGATAGTGAATTTCATATAGTGTAATTAGAAAGTCTCACTGTATTACTTTCTGTTTGTAATGTTAATGAAGAATGAAAAACCAACTACTTTTTAATAACCCTCATCTTTATTTAGATGGGGCTCTTTTTATAAACCTTACAACATTGTAAGGTTTACGTAAGTTAATTCGATAGTAAATTTGTCATATTTTTTGCATAATAGATACAAATAGATAAAAAATAATTAGGGATATATTAAGAAGGGAGAAAACTGGGATGCGTAAAGAAGAAGTAGTGAAGTTTCCAATTAAAGATTTCTGTAGCTACTTTACTGTTGCCGTAGTATGTATTGGATTATTTGATATAATAACAAATTTAATTGTTAACTAATATAGATGATAAAACAAGAAGGGAGACCCTTTCTTGTTTTTTTTATGGAGGCATAAAGATGAAATGGATTGATAGTCATATACATGTTGATCAATATCAGGATGAAGAGAAAAGTAGATTACTTACAGATGTGGAAAACAGTAAAGAGATACAAGGGCTTATTGCAGTATCTATGAATTATCAATCATGCCTAGAAACTTTATCTTTAGCAAGGCGATATCCTTTTGTACATCCAGCAATAGGTTTTCATCCGGAGCAGCCGATTCATGAAGAGGAATGTGAGAAAATTTATAAATTAATTGAAGATCATGTAGAGGAAATCGTTGCGATTGGTGAAGTGGGCTTGCCATATTATTTAAGGAAAGAAGATGAAAATATTGCTATTGATCCATACATAGCGGTGTTAAAAAAGTTTGTAGAACTAGCTAGTAAATACGATTTACCAATTATATTGCATGCGGTTTATGAAGATGCTGAAACTGTATGTGATTTTCTTGAAGAATATAAAGTTTCACGTGCACACTTCCATTGGTTTAAAGGAAGTGAAGAGACAATGAAACGGATGATGAGGAACGGTTATTATATTTCTATCACACCAGATGTTTTACATAAGGAGAAAATTAGAAAAATCGTTTCGTATTATCCGCTTGAATATATGATGGTAGAAACAGATGGTCCATGGGAATTTCAGAAGGATACGCTGACGCATCCTTATATGATAAAAGGTGTATTACAAGAAATTAGTATAATAAAAAAAATATCAGTAGAGAAAGTTACTGAGCAAATATATGCGAATACGGTACGATTTTATAAAGTTAGTGAGTCATAAAAAACACCAAGCATCTCGCTTGGTGTTTTTTTATGACTCTAATTTTTTCGCACGTCTTAATAATAAAAGAAAGACAATTATAATGAACCCGATTATAAGGAAGAACCCATATTGTTTTATATAATCAATTATGTCATTCGCACTTGTTGGTTTTTCAACGTGAATGCCGTCTTTATTAGTAGTAATATGAATATCTTTCATTTTTACTTCATTCATGTCTTTTTGTAAATCAATCCACTCTACGTTTGGAATGCTTTCAAGTTCCTTTAATACTTCTTTTAATGGTTGAACACCTAAGTAAGGGTGATAGAATGCGCCGATAATTCCATCAGATAGTTTAGTGATAGATAAAGCACGTTCTTTCATTTTGGCAATATCTTGTGGCTTGCCTTCTTCGATAAATCCAACCGTTTCAGGCATTAATTTCATCCCGTGTAAAAACGATGGTGTACTCGTATAAGCTGGTGAATGCATAGATTTCCAAGTTGTATCGTTTAGTTGTAGTTGTCCTACATAAGTAGAGAAATATTGAGAAAGTATTTCATATCCTTTTTGGGACATTGTATAGTGCGGGGCCTCAAAGGCAACTGGATATAATTTCGCTCCTACAAGCTCTGTAATCCCTTTTTCAATATGATCTTTCGTATATTTTTCTTCGAAGGTTTTTCCGTTTTCTACGTATTTATTATAGTCTTCTGTAGACTGAAAATCTTCTTTTGTCTTTGGTTTTTCATGGTTTGGTTGGCGAATTGGTTGATCTGTTTTTACATCCCAAAATTCAAAACCTTCGCCAGTTTCACTATCATAAAACTGATGGGTGTAACCATGCATAACGATAGAACCGCCGTTATCTTGCATAAAGCGTAAAACATCGACTAATTCAGAGTTATCCTTTAAATATACTGTTTTTCCTGTGTTGGGATCTTTGTAAACAGGGATAACAGTAATCATATAAGGAAGGCTTTTCTCTTTTAGTAATTCAGCAATTTCTTTTAATTGCTTTACATCTACAGCTGGATGAACGTCTTCAAGACGTAAATAAGCTGAAGTTTTATTTGTCATCGGCTTTTGTTCAAAGTAAGAAAATAGCGTTTCACCGACGTAATGAGACATCCAATCGAAAAGGTTTGGAGTTGCAACGTAATATGATGTTCCTTGGTAAACGATTAACGGATGGTTTCCATCGGCACTCAAGGCATAAGCAAGAGTTGTTCCTTTTGCTTCAATTTTCTTCATTAAGCGTTCTTCTTGTAATTCATTTTTTAATTTGTGTGTCGGATATTCTATAGTATGAGTTCGTATATCAGTTTCATCCGAGGTAATGAACGAAAAACGATTAGATAATTGCTCAACATTTTGACCTAAAACTAATACTGGACCTGAGAAGCTTTCCAGAAATTGTTTTACTTCAGTAGAAAGATCTTCTGTTTTCTCTCCTATATAAACGATATGTGTATAAGAAGATGAGTTAGTAATTTCATTTCTCTCTTTTAAACTTTTTACTGTAATATCTTTTGTAAAGTGCCCTAATTGAGTATTAAGGATTTGTACATTGTTTGTAACTGTATTATTTTCTGTACTATATAAAATAAGTACCTTTGGTTTTGATGATGTTTGTGCGGATGTGTGTACAGGTATGAGTAGTAAAATGCTGAACAAGAGTATTAGGCATTTTTTCATTTTGTGTGCTCCTATTCTATATGTAGAATTCAATTTACAATTATATACAAAAAATAAATTATAGTCCATGTAAGTTACATTTTTGCACGTATTTACCAACTGTTTTTTCACAAAATCGGTCTAAAGCATGATGATAATATGTATAGTAATTTGCTATGATGGAAGAGTAAGAGAACGATAGAATGTAGGTAATTGTAAAGGGAAAGCTGAAAGGGGACAAATTTCAGCGGAGAAAGAGGTAGAGGTAGTGAAGAAATTCTTTGTAGGATTTTTAGTTGTTCTTGGAGTGTATTTATATTTCCAAGAGAAGTCTGAAGGAATGGATAAACTAATAAATGGGACAAGCTATGTTGATTCAGAGGAAGCAAAACAGATGAAACAAATTATTATAGAGGAAGCAAAGAAAGTAAACCTTCCAGAATGGATACCTCTTACAATTGCCGAACATGAAAGTAGGTTAAATCCAAGAAGTGTTGGAGATAACGGAACTTCATTCGGATTGTTTCAATTGCACCGCGGTGGTGGGCTTGCACCGGATAATTTAACTGATGAAGAGTTGAAAGATCCTCGTACAAATGCGCAAATTGCAATGCCGCACTTACTGAAAGGGTATAAGCGCGGGGTGCAAAAGGGTTTGACTGATTTTGCATTACTGAAATATATAGCAAATACATCAGGATGGCCAGGGAATCTAGGGCCAGAGTGGACGGATAACAATATGAAGTATAACGTTGGATTAGAAGATGTATATTATCGGAATAAAGGCGTAATAAAAGAGTAGGTTTTCGACACCTACTCTATTTTTTTATGAATAATTTTGTCTTCTTGTTTCATGAAATACTGCGCTAGGTGTATTTTCACCTCTTCTAGTTTTGTAGAAACTTGTGGTATTTTATATCCTACATACAATGGTGAAACGACGAACCTAGGAACAACTTTACAAATGATTTTTCCGTTTAAGTAATAGAAGAATAAGTTATAACTACTACATCCTTTATGGAAATCTGTCAGTATGTAACGTACAGTTTGCTGAATATAATTTGCCATTTCATCTATAAATGAAATATCTTCAATCACTATGTTAAATTCAGTAAAGCCAATAATAGGACGCTCTGAAATATTGAGTTCAATACGTTCGTTTTTTTGTACAATTACTCCTTGGAAATTTTCCTTTTCTACGTTTTCGAGATAGTCTACATATTTCATTCCGATAATTTGCATGTGTGCATGGTGCAAACTGCCACCTGAAAATGGACCATGATTTTTATATAAAATCACAGATGCAAATTCCTCGTTATTCTGTAAGTTTAACCAATGGTGAATAGAGAAACGAATTAGTTTTCTCATGTGTTCTTCTGTATATGTTCCGATATGATCTTCACAATTATCTGTTTCGATTAGCACTGTTTGAAAGGTATCTTTTAATGTAGGGAATTTATTTTTTAACCAAATAATAGAGCCCTCAGCTGCTAAAATACCCGTTAAATTTTCTCTGTCACAAAAAGGACATGCAGCGCTTCTGTTCCGAATGCTTTCTGGCTTTTGTTTACCGATATCGTTTAAAAAATATAGTTGTTGTGTATCCATTTGTATATATGCCCCTTTAAAATATGTGTAAAAATCCCGCTTAATACATTCGGGGAAAGGAGGAGGAAATCCTTTAAAGGGAATAGGGAAAAATAAAAGACAAGATATCCTCATTACAATAGGCTACCTTGTCTTTTATTTTTTCTTCAATAGTGTGTATGGATAATATAGAGCATTTGCATTTTGTTTCTTTTTTCTATTTTTTATTGTGTATAAGGTAATTGCCGTACTTGCGATTACAATAATGGCTTTCTTCATATTCATGTACCCCTTTTTATTGTTGGTTTAATTCTTGGCTAACTGCTTTTGCGTCGACTAAAGCGTGTAAAATCATTTTCACCATGTTCATCATATTCCTTCACTCCTTTTTATAGTTCGTTTAGTTCTTTTACAACTGCTTGTCCGTTCACTAATACCTCAAAGATTGCTTTTACGATCTCTTTCATCATGATTGTTTTCCTCCTTGTTTTTGTCTCTCTTGTTTATACCTTTATTGTATAGGGAGGCATCTTTTCGTACTATCGCTTTCCATTACGTGAACATAACAGTTTTGTAAGATTTGATGTCACTTATTGAAATGTTTAGTCTATCTTCATTATTTTCAGAAAAATGACTATTCAAACATGAAATGGGAAAGTATAATAAAGAAGTAAGTATTAAATTCCGTACGAAAGGGGTGAATGAGATGAAACGTTCTTTAGCTGCGCGTGCCAAATTTTTAGATTATATCTATTTTTGTCGTGCGATTTTTCATGATGTAGTTGTTAACGGGATACGTATGCCCTTTTTTAACAATTGCATAGTAGCTATTGAACGATAGAAGTCTCTTCACCCATTTTTGATAAACGTGTGAAAAGGGAGCTATTTGGCTTCCTTTTTCTATGCCAAAAACCATGGGGAATGTTTCTTTCCCATGGTTTTTTATATTGAAAGGAGTACGGAAAATGACAATTTGTAGTGTAAATAATGTAACGAAATCTTTTGGTGGAAACATCATATTTGAAAATATATCGCTTGAAATAAAGAATGGTGAACGTATTGGATTAGTTGGTCGTAACGGTAGTGGGAAGACAACTATCTTGCAGCTTCTAACAGGAATTGAGAGTTTGGATGCGGGAGCCATTCATATGAAGAAAGGTACATGCATCGGTCATGTAGCACAAATTCCAAAATTCAATAATGAAATGAATGTATATGATGTATTAAGCTCCGCTTTTAAAAAGGAAAAAGAGTTGGAGATAGAAATGCATGCTTTAGAAAAAAATATGGCGGAAGAACAGGAAGCATCTGCTTTACAAAAATTGATGGAGAGATACGGGGTAATTCAAGAAAGATACGCGTTTCTCGGTGGCTATGAAATAGAAGCGAATATTATGAAGGTAGCAAATGGTCTACAGGTGACGGAACTATTTCCCCGATCATTTATGGAGTTAAGTGGTGGAGAACAAACAAAAGTAAGTCTTGCGTATATGCTATTGCAGAAGCCAGATTTACTTTTATTAGATGAACCAACAAATCATTTGGACTTATTTGCAGTCGAGTGGTTAGAGCAATTTCTAAAAGAATATACAGGAACAGTTATGGTCATTTCGCATGATCGCTATTTCCTTGATGAAGTTGTAACGAAAATTTTTGATTTAGAAGATGGAGAAATTCACGTATATCATACGAACTATTCCCAGTTTGTTGAGGAAAAGGAAAAACGGTTGCTTCAAGAATTTCAAGCGTATCAAGAACAACAAAAGAAAATAAAGAAAATGAAAGAAGCAATTAAGCGTCTACGTGAATGGGCAAATCAAGCGAATCCACCGAATGAAGGCTTGCACAAGAGAGCGAGAAATATGGAACGTGCATTAGAGCGTATAGAGAAACTAAAGAGACCCATTTTGGATAGAAAGCAGATGGGACTTCAGTTTGAAGGGCAAGAGAGAAGCGGAAAAGATGTTGTTGTAATGAAAGAAGTGAGTAAAGGATTTGCTGAACGATCTTTATTCGAGAAAATAAATTTGCATATTCGTTTTCAGGAGCGCGCAGCTATCGTTGGGCGTAATGGTACAGGAAAGACTACGTTATTAAAATTACTATTAGAAGAAATGAAGCAAGATGCTGGTGAAATTCGGATTGGTAGTAGTGTGAAAATCGGTTATTTATCGCAACATGCGTATGGGAATATGAAGAACAATGTATTGGAAGCTTTCAGAGATTGCGTGGCGGTAACAGAGGGAGAAGCAAGACATATATTAGCTCGCTTTTTATTTTATGGTCCAGCTGTTTTTAAGAAAGTAACGCAACTTAGCGGCGGAGAAAAAATGAGATTAAGGCTCGCGCAACTTATGTATCAAGATGTTAATTTTCTTATTTTAGATGAACCGACGAATCATCTTGATATTGAATCAAGGGAAGTTTTAGAGGAAGCCCTTGAACAATATAATGGGACTATTTTAGCTGTTTCACATGATCGTTATTTCTTAAATAAGTTATTTGAAAAAACATATTGGATTGATGAGCACAAATTATTTGAGTTTGCAGGGAACTATGCATGGGCTCGTCAAAAGTGGGAAGAAAGAATTGAGAAACAAGTAGCAAAACAGAAGCAGCAACAGCAAGGGAATAAAGTGTTAAAAGTTATGCCTATAAAAAAGAAGGAGTCTAGGAATTTAGAGGAGGTTGAAAACGAGTTAATGCATATAGAAGAAGATATATATGCATTAGAATGTGAAATGGAACATGTAGTTGATGTTGAAATGCTTGAACAATTGTATGAAGAAAAAACGAAAAAAGAGTTTTTGCGAGCGGAGTTATATAATGAGTTGGAGAATATTGTGGAGTAAAGAAAATAGAATGAAAAATAGCAAGTTGTTTTCTCATATTTTGAGGGAGGGCTTGCTCTTTTTAGTATAATGAAAGTAGAAAAATTGGTATAATTTTCTTGTTGCCGTGATAAGAGAATGAACTTTAGGTTACTAAAACGTGAGGAGAATTTTATGTTAGGATATGCGCGGATTGCTACAATCGTCATGATTTGTTTAGTTTACGCAAATCATGTTTCACGTGAAACAGAAAATTTACAAATTTTTGTCGGTATTGCACTTTTCATTTATATTGTGAATCATATTTTGCTTGTAAAAGCAAAAGGGAGTAGGAAACTCATCTTTTATACCTTGCTAGCAAACGGTATTGTCACAGCATTATTAGGGTTTTTATTTCCCGAGACATGTTTGTATTTAATTATATTTGGAATTGATGCGGTAGGATTATTTATTCATGATTGGCGTAAAAGGATGACTTATTTTTTTATCGCTTTTTTCTTTCTTTGTTGGTTTATAAATATACTACATACGTATCAACATACAGAGAGTCTGGAATTGGAGAGTAATGCAATTAACTTTATGTTTATCATTTTCAGTGCTTTAGCTGGAAACTTAATAAAAAAACTTACAGCTGCTCGGCAAATGGTAGATGAGCAATATGGGGAATTAGCATTATCTCATACAGCTTTAAAAGAAGCACATGAACAATTAAGGTTA
>Ga0213824_1000149_pt1 | contig 59829 bp, 55 predicted proteins | sample MC6MC0906MG_FD_179892 | JGI IMG/M metagenome (GOLD analysis project Ga0213824, IMG submission 179892) | Enriched soil aggregate microbial communities from Iowa State University, Ames, United States - MC6-MC0906-MG | ecosystem: Environmental > Terrestrial > Soil > Unclassified | place: USA: Iowa...
TGGCTGAAGACAGGTGAGGCGCCGGCAGCGCCAGCCGAAAAATCGCGTCATGCCAACAAGGCTGGCAACTATGGCCTCACAGGCCATGGCACGTTGCAACAAATGTAGGAGCGGGCTTGCCCGCGATGCGCCGCGCGGGCGGCGCTCGATATACGCCACACCGCAACTCGCACGACATGCACCTCAAGGCGAGCCGCGCAACCCGTGGGCGTCTCCGAAGGTGCATGAACAAATCTTCATGTGGCCGTGAACCCCCTGACGGCGGGCTGAAGCGCCGCCCCAGGGACCGCAGGCGCTGGTGTTTGCCTTGAGAGCAGGCGCCAGCCCGCGTAGCATCGCCGCCCCGCATGCTTGTGGGAGCCGGCTTGCCGGCGATTCGGGTGCGTAGCACTCGTCTACATCCATGTTGGCTGGCCTGGCGTATTTGCCGGCAAGCCGGCTCCCACAGGTTTCGCGTTCAGCCAACACACCATCGCCCATGCCCCAACCGATCCCCCTCAAGGACCACGAAAAGGAAAAGAGCCTGGTCAACCGCCGGCTGCTCGCCTGCGCGGCCCTGGTCTTCAGCCTGGTTGCCGTCCTGATCGGCCGGCTTTACGTGCTGCAGGTGCTGCAACACGACCAGCAGTCCGCGGTGTCGGAAAACAACCGCGTGCATGTGCTGCCCATCGCCCCCGAGCGCGGCTTGATCTACGACCGCAACGGCGTGGTGCTGGCCGACAACAAGCCCAGCTTCGACCTGACCATGACCCGCGAACGCGCAGGCGACCCGGCCAAGGTGCTCGATAACCTGGCGCAAATCCTGAGCCTGGGCGAGGACGACCGCAAGCAGTTCGACAAGGACCTGCGCCGCGGCCGCAAACCGTTCGAGCCAGTGACGCTGATGGTCGGCCTGACCGAAGAGCAGATTGCCCTGGTGGCGGTCAACCAGTTCCGCCTGCCGGGCCTGGAGGTAGAGCCGCAGTTCATCCGCGAATACCCCTTGGCCGAACACTTCGCCCATTCGGTCGGCTATGTCGGGCGCATCAACGAGAAAGAAGCCAAGACCCTCGACAGCACCGAATACCGCGGCACCCAGTCAATCGGCAAGACCGGCATCGAGCACTTCTACGAAGCCCAGCTGCACGGCCATGTCGGCTACGAAGAAGTCGAGACCAACGCCCAGGGCCGGGTGATGCGCGTGCTCAACCACCAGGACCCGATCCCGGGCAAGGACATCATCCTGAGCATCGACAGCCACCTGCAGGTGGCCGCCGAAAAAGCCCTGGGCGACCGCCGCGGTTCGGTGGTGGTGCTCGACCCCGCCAACGGCGACGTACTGGCGATGGTCAGCAACCCCAGCTTCGACCCCAACCTGTTCGTCAAGGGCATCAGCTTCAAGCAGTACGCGGCCCTGCGCGACTCGATCGACCGGCCGCTGTTCAACCGCGTGCTGCGCGGGCTGTACGCGCCGGGTTCGACGGTCAAGCCGGAAGTGGCCATCGCCGGCCTCGACAGCGGTGTGATCACGCCCGGCAACCGGGTGTTCGACCCCGGCTACTACGAGCTGCCCAACTACGACCACAAGTACCGCAACTGGAACCGCAGCGGCGACGGCTGGGTGGACATGTACACCGCCATCATGCGTTCCAACGACACCTACTTCTACGACCTGGCGCACAAGCTCGGCATCGACCGCCTGCACGACTACATGGCCGAATTCGGCCTCGGCCAGAAGGTCTCGCTGGACATGAACGAAGAGGCGGCCGGGCTGATGCCCTCGGCCCAGTGGAAGCGCGCCACCCGCCGCCAGGCGTGGTTCCCTGGCGAGACGTTGATCCTCGGCATCGGCCAGGGCTACATGCAGGTCACCCCGCTGCAGCTGGCCCAGGCCACCAGCCTGCTGGCCAGCAAAGGCGTGTGGCACCGCCCGCACCTGGCGATGACCGTGGGCGGCGAGACACCGGTAGACCCTAACCCGATGCCGGACATCGTGCTGCATGACCGGCGTGCCTGGGACCAGGTCAGCCAGGGCATGCAGATGGTCATGCACGACCCGCGCGGCATCGCCCGCGCCGCCGCCGCCGGCGCCCAGTACCGCATCGCCGGCAAAAGCGGCACGGCGCAAGTGGTGGCGATCAAGCAAGGTGAGCGCTACAACCGCAACAAGACCCTCGAACGCCACCGCGACAACGCCCTGTTCGTCGGCTTCGCCCCCGCCGACCATCCCAGCGTGGTGGTGGCGGTGATGATCGAGAACGGCGAGGCCGGTGGCCGAGTGGCGGGGCCGGTGGTGCGCGAGGTGATGGATGCCTACCTGCTGGATGAGCAGGGGCACCTGAAACCGCAGTATGCCGGGGGTGCAGCGCCCAAACAGGTGCCGCACACCTAGCGCTGATGCCACCCGAATTCCCCAGCCTGATCAATCCCCCGGCAACCGATAGCGGTCGGCAAAATACTGCCGAAAAAACTCGACCGCCACCCGCACCTTGGCCGAGCCGGCCAACGGTGCGGTGTACACCGCCCAGATATCCGCCGCCTGCTGATACCCCTCCAGCACCCGAACCAGCCGGCCATTGTCCAGGCTGTCGTGCACATCCCACCACGAGCGCAGCACGATCCCACGCCCGTCCAGGCACCACTGGTGCACCACCTCACCATGGTTGCTCGACAGCGCGCCGGTCACCCGCACGGTCTCCTCGCCGGCCGGCCCCTGCAGGTGCCACAGGCCGAACGGGTGATCCCGCTCCTTGATCACCAGGCAATCATGGCCGGCCAGGTCGGCCAACGTCTTCGGCGTACCGCGCCGGGCCAGGTAGTCAGGCGACGCACACAGCACCCGGCGGTTGCGGGCAAGGCGCTTGGCGATCAGGTTTGGCGCAATGGTATCGCCCACGCGTATATCCAGGTCGATGCCCTCGGTGGCCAGGTCCACCAGGCGATCATGCACATCCAGGCGAATATCCAGCCGTGGGTAACGCGCCGCCAGCTCCGACAACGCCGGCGCCACCAGGCGCCGGCCCAGGCCAAGGCTGCTGGCGATGCGCAACTGCCCGGCCGGCTCGCGCTGGCCTGCATCCAGCTCATCACCCATGCGCTGCAACGCTTCGAACATCTGCTGCGCCCATTGATAGACCCGCTCGCCCTCCTCGCTCACCGTCACCCGCCGGGTGGTGCGGTGCAGCAGGCGCACGCCCAGGTCCGCTTCGAGCTGGCGAATGCGCTTGCTGACGAACGCCGCTGACATGCCGCGCGCCTCGGCCACCGCCGCGAAGCTGGCGCGGCGGGCCACCTGAAGGAAGATATCAAGGTCGTCGAGGCTCGGTAGATTGTTCACGATACGTACACTAAGAATCCATGATTTTGATGATTATCTCTAAACAGCCACCTTATAGCATGGACCACCTCTGCTCCCCAGACACTAGGTGCACCATGAACAAGACATTCAAGATTGCCGCCATCCCGGGTGACGGCATCGGCAACGAAGTGCTCCCCGAAGGCATTCGCGTGCTTGAGGCCGCCGCGCGCAAGCACGGCCTGGACCTTGCGTTCGAATATTTCGAGTGGGCCAGCTGCGACTATTACCTGGCCCACGGCAAGATGATGCCGGACGACTGGTTCGAGCAGCTCAAGGGCTTCGACGCGCTGTACTTTGGCGCGGTCGGCTGGCCGGACAAGGTGCCCGACCATATTTCCCTGTGGGGCTCGCTGCTGAAGTTTCGCCGCGACTTCGACCAGTACGTGAACATCCGCCCGGTGCGCCTGTTCCCGGGCGTACCCTGCCCGCTGGCCGGCAAGCAGCCGGGCGACATTGATTTTGTGGTGGTGCGGGAAAACACCGAAGGGGAGTATTCGTCCCTGGGTGGGCGCATGTTCGAAGGCACCGACAACGAAATCGTTTTGCAGGAATCGGTGTTCACCCGCCGCGGCGTCGACCGCATCCTCGAGTACGCCTTCGAACTCGCGCAGGGCCGCCCCCGCCAGCATGTGACCTCGGCCACCAAGTCCAACGGCATGGCTGTGAGCATGCCCTACTGGGACGAGCGCACCGCGGCCATGGCGCAGCACTACCCCGAAATCAGCTGGGACAAGCAGCACATCGACATCCTCTGTGCACGTTTCGTGCTGCAGCCGGAGCGCTTCGATGTGGTGGTGGCGTCGAACCTGTTCGGTGACATCCTCTCCGACCTGGGGCCCGCCTGCACCGGCACCATCGGCATTGCGCCGTCGGCCAACCTCAACCCCTCGCGAAGGTTCCCGTCGCTGTTCGAGCCGGTGCACGGTTCGGCACCGGACATCGCTGGCAAGCACATCGCCAACCCGATCGGCATGATCTGGTCCGGTGCGATGATGCTCGAGTTCCTCGGCAAAGCCGCGCCCGATGGCCGCTACCAGGTAGCGCACGATGACATTCTGCGGGCCATCGAGACCGTTATCGGCAAAGGTGAAACCACCCCCGACATGGGCGGCAGCCGCTCGACACAGGCCGTCGGCCAAGCGATCGTCGATGCACTGGGCGCTGCCTGACCGTCACATTTCGGTCACGCTACCGTCGTAATCTGCCGGGCAACTCTATGCCAAAGGTCGCCCGGCATGCTCCGCCTGCTGCTCTTGCTGCTTCCCCTGCTCCCCGTTGCGGCCGTGGCCGAGCCCCTGCACCTGCGTGTGCAAGGCTCCAACACCATCGGCGCGGCCCTGGTGCCTGCACTGGTGCAGGGGCTATTGCGGGCGCAACAGGCCACAGCCATCGAGCAACGGCCCGGCGCCGCGGCCAACGAAACCGTGATCGATGCCCGCGATGCCCACGGCCAGGCGTTGCGCATCGACATCGCGGCGCACGGGTCGAGCACCGGCTTCAGCGCACTCGGCCGTGGCGAGGCCGACCTGGCCGCCGCTTCCCGCCCCATCACCGATGCCGAAGTGCGTCAGCTCAAGGCACTGGGCGACCTGCGTGCGGCCAGCGCCGAGCAGGTTATAGGGCTGGACGGTGTGGCGGTGATCATCCACCCCGACAACCCCCTGCCGCAGCTGACCACAGCGCAACTGGCGCAGGTCTTCTCCGGGCAGATCCAGCGCTGGGAACAGCTGGGCGTAGCAGGCGGCGCGATTCACCTGTATGCCCGTGACGACCGCTCCGGCACATTCGAAACGTTCAAGGCACTGGTGCTGGAACCCAACCATGGCGAACTGGCCGCCTGGGCCCTGCGCTTCGAGTCCAGCGACGCGCTTGCCGAACGGGTCGGCGCCGACCGCCAGGCCATCGGTTTCAGCAGCCTGGCTGCCGTGCACGGGGCCAAGGTGCTGGCCGTTGCCGAAGGCGATGCCCCGGCCATGCTCCCGGAGCGGCCAATGGTGGCCAGCGAAGACTACCCGCTGTCACGCCGGCTGTACTTCTATCTGCCCGCCAATGCCAAGCCCCAGGCCAAGGCCTTGGCCGAGTTCGCCCAAAGCCCGGCTGGCCAGGCCATAGTCGCCGAACAGGGGTTCGTGTCGCAGCAGGTCAAAGCCCTTGCGGTGCCGGCGCAGGCCGACATGCCGCCGCGCTATCGCAACCTGGCGCAGCAAGCGCAGCGCCTGAGCGTGAACTTTCGTTTTCAGGCAGGCAGCGCCAGCCTCGACAACAAGGCCCTGCGCGATGTGCAACGGGTGGCCGCGTACCTGCGCCAGGCCGGCAAGCTGCAGAGCAAGGCAGTGCTGGTGGGGTTTGGCGACCCTAAGGAAACACCCGGCCGCGCCGCCCTGCTTTCGCGCCTGCGAGCCCAGGCAGTACGCCGCGAGCTGGCGCGCGACGGCGTTGAAGTGCTGGAGGTGACGGGCTTGGGCGATGAACTGCCTGTGGCGGGTAATGAGCGGGAGCAAGGGCGCTTGCGCAATCGCCGGGTGGAAGTGTGGGTGTACTGATTGCCCAGGCAGCTGTTGGCATGGCAGCAGGTATTCAACAGCTACTCATCCGGCGCAACAGGGGTACGCCCGAGCAAAGTTTTGTAACAGCGCGCCATTCGGCATCACCGGGAAATGGGTCTAGGCTCAAGCCCATGTGATACCGGGCCCCTCTGACGGCTACTGCGCCGCCATGTCGGATCACTGTTGCCATGCAACGTCGACAACTCAGGAGGGGCTCATGACGGCTCTACAGACATTCCTCACCACACCCTTTCTCGGCACCAGCACCTGGTTGTGGCTGGTGTTCATGGCCATTGTCATCGGCCTGCTGGTGCTTGACCTGGGTGTGCTGCACCGCCAGGACCGTGAAATCGAAATGCGCGAGAGCCTGCTGCTGTATTCAGGCTATTTCAGCGTGGGCGTGCTGTTTGGCGCGTGGGTCTGGTTCGAGCTGGGTGCGCAGCCGGCGCTGGAGTTCTACACCGGTTTTCTGGTCGAGCAATCGTTGTCGATGGACAACGTATTCGTCATGGCCATGATCTTCGGTTTCTTCTCCATCCCCCGCCGCTACCAGCACCGCGTGTTGTTCTGGGGCATCCTGGGCGTGGTGCTGCTGCGCGCGATCATGATCGGCGTGGGTGCGACGCTGGTGCAGAACTTCGAATGGGTGTTGTACATCTTCGGCGCGTTCCTGCTGTTTACCGGGGTGAAGATGGCGTTGTCCAAAGAGGACAGCCATGTCGACCTGGCCAACAACCCGGTGTTGAAGTTCGTCAGGCGGCACATGCGCGTGACCGACCAGATACACGGCTCGCATTTCTTCGTGCGCCTTACCCCGCCGGGCCAGAGCAAGGCGTTGCGCTACGCTACACCACTGTTCCTGGCGCTTGTGCTGATCGAACTGGCTGACCTGGTGTTCGCGGTCGACAGCGTGCCGGCGATCTTCGCCATTACCCAGGATCCGTTCATCGTATACACCTCGAACATCTTCGCCATTCTGGGGCTGCGGTCGCTGTACTTTGCCTTGTCGGCGTTGATGCACCGGTTTGTTTACCTCAAGTATGCCTTGGCACTGGTGCTGATCTTCATTGGCTGCAAGATTTTCTACCACGGCATGGTGGGCAAGGTGCCCGCGTTGCTGTCGCTGGGGGTGACGTTCGGGTTGTTGCTGGGTGGGGTGGTGGTGTCCCTGGTCAAAACGCGGGGGGAGAAGCCTGCGCCGAGTGAAGCTCAACACGAGCAGGTGGCTGCTGGTGAAAGCAAGGGCGCTGAAAAGCAGGAAGACCCGCAGTTGCGGGTTTGAGTGGCGGCACGAGCCCAGTGGTGAAGGACCACGGGCTCGCGCGACGGCTTACCGCCCGCTACGCAACATATCCGCCGGCACATACTTGCCAATTTCATACTTGCCTATCGCCGCCCGGTGCACTTCATCCGGGCCATCGGCCAAGCGTAGGGTGCGCTGCATGGCATACATGTACGCCAGCGGGAAATCGCCGCTCACCCCTGCCCCACCATGAATCTGGATAGCCCGGTCGATCACCTTCAGGGCCACATTCGGCGCTACAACCTTGATCTGTGCGATCTCGCTGCGCGCGACCTTGTTGCCAACCGTGTCCATCATGTAGGCCGCCTTGAGCGTCAGCAACCGGGCCATGTCGATTTCCATGCGCGAGTCGGCGATCTTGTCGACGTTGCCGCCCAGTCGCGCCAGCGGCCGGCCAAACGCGGTGCGCGCAACGGCGCGTTTGCACATCAGCTCCAGCGCACGTTCAGCCATGCCTACCGAGCGCATGCAGTGGTGGATGCGGCCTGGGCCGAGGCGCCCCTGGGCGATTTCGAAGCCGCGCCCTTCACCGAGGATCACGTTGTCGTAGGGCACGCGCACGTTTTCGAACAGCACTTCAGCGTGGCCATGGGGAGCATCGTCGTAGCCGAACACTGGCAAGGGCCGGACGATCTTCACCCCAGGCGCATCGGTCGGCACCAGCACCATCGAGTGTTGCTGGTGGCGCGGGCCTTCTGGGTCGGACAGGCCCATGAAGATCATCACCTTGCAGCGCGGGTCACAAGCGCCGGAGGTCCACCATTTGCGGCCATTGATCACCCATTCGTCACCGTCACGTACGGCCGTGGCGGCCATGTTGGTGGCGTCCGAGGAGGCCACGTCCGGTTCGGTCATGGCAAAGGCCGAGCGAATCTCGCCGCGCAGCAGCGGTTCCAGCCACTGGCGCTTCTGCGCCTCGCTGCCATAGCGCACCAGCACTTCCATGTTGCCGGTGTCCGGCGCCGAGCAGTTAAACGGCTCGGGCCCCAGTAACGAGCGGCCCATGATCTCGGCCAGCGGCGCGTACTCCAGGTTGCTCAGGCCGGCGCCGTATTCCGACTCGGGCAGAAACAGGTTCCACAGGCCCTCGGCGCGTGCCTTGGCCTTGAGCTCTTCCATGATTGCGGTGGGCTGCCAGCGGTCGCCTTCGGCAACCTGGCGCTCGAACACCGGCTCGGCGGGATAGACATGGGCATCCATGAACGCGGTGACGCGCTCACGCAGTGCCTGGACCTTGGGCGAATAGGCGAAATCCATCGGGGCTACCTTCACGGTTCGAAGTACATGGGCAGAGCCTAGAGCAGCGCACCTCGATCTACCTAGTCTATTTTCCGCGTGTATTAACATTCATAACCGATATATGATCGGGCAATAATTCCAACAAAGAGCGGCGCCCATGAACCTCAGCAAGGTCGACCTCAATCTGTTCATTGTCTTCGATGCGATTTACACCGAAGCCAACCTGACCCGCGCCGGGCAGATCGTCGGCATCACCCAGCCGGCGGTGTCCAACGCCCTGTCGCGCTTGCGCGAAACCTTCAACGACCCGCTGTTCGTGCGCACCGCCCAAGGCATGGTGCCTACGCCCATGGCGCAAAACATCATCGGGCCAGTGCGCAACGCCCTGGCGCTGCTGCGCACGTCGGTGCAGGAAAGCCGCATCTTCAACCCGCAGCAAGCCAACAAGACCTTCCGCATCAGCATGACCGACCTCACCGAGGCCGTGATCCTGCCGCCGCTGTTCCAACGCTTGCGCCGCCTGGCGCCCGCGGTGCTGATCGAAAGCTTCCTGTGCAAGCGCCGCGAGACCACCAAGGAACTGGCCGCCGGGCGCCTGGACTTTGCCGTGGACGCGCCGTTGAACACCGACCCACAGGTGCGCCACGTCAAGCTGATGCAGGACCGCTACGTCTGCGCCCTACGCCAGGGCCACCCGCTGGCGGACGCCAAACTGACCCTCGACAACTACCTGAGCATGACCCATATCCATATTTCCAGCCGGCGCAACGGGCTGGGCTACGTCGACCTGGCGCTGGGCAAGATGGGCGTGCAACGCAAGGTCGCGCTGCGTTCGCAGCATTACCTGATGGCCTCGCAGGTGCTGCAGCAGACCGACATGGTGATGACCGTGCCGGAGCGCTTCGCCCGCCGCCATCAGTTGCGCTACCAGCCGCTACCGGTGGACGTACCTGCGCTGGAGACGCACCTGTATTGGCACGAAAGCACCGACCAGGACCCGGCCAACCGCTGGATGCGCGAACAGATCATCGAGCTGTGCGAACGGGTGGTGGCCGAAGAGGAACGGGCGCTGGAGCCGGCCTGAGGCCCCTTACAGCCAGGTGCCATTAGCACACCCGTACTATCCGCCTGCACCCAGGCCCCATGCTAACGTCGACAGCTCATCCCCCCATCGCATCAGGAAGCCGCGCCGCCGCGCGCGTGCGTCCGTGTAAAGGACTATGTCGACCATGAAAACAACCATTGCCACGCTTACCCTTGCAGCCCTGTTTTTGACCGGCTGCGCCACACCGAAAAACTGGGAAGCCACCGGCGGTAGCAAGAACGACGGTGTGGTGCAGGTTTCGTACGAGCTGGGCCAGTTCGAAAGCGGCCAGAGCGACGCGGCCCAAGGCCTGCAAGTGGCCACCGCACGGTGCAAGACGTGGGGCTACAAAAGCGCGGAGCTCACCGGGAGCGAGAAGAACATCTGCCGTACCATGGGGCAATACAATTGCCTGCAGACCACCATCACTCAGGATTATCTCTGCCAGAAGTAACCGCTACGTCGCGTGGGCTTGCGAAAAGCCCACGCCGTAAAACAAATTCTAAGATCCGCAGTTAATGGAGAATATTTTTCTCCGCCAACGCCATCCAGCTCAAACAAAAGGGCAAAACCTTCTTCACCGCCACCGGTACCCTTGCTGCAACGATCGCCGACCTCACGGCCACAGCCAAGGACCCGCCCACCATGCTCAGCGCCCCACTCTATTTCGACTACGCCGCCACCACCCCGGTAGATGACCGCGTCATCGAAACCATGCTGACCTGCCTGGGCCGCCAGGTGAACTTCGGCAACCCCGCCTCAATGGGCCACGCCTATGGCCAGAGTGCCCGTGACGCCGTCGAGCAGGCCCGCCAGCAAGTGGCCGAGCGCATCGCTGCAAGTGCCGATGAACTGGTGTGGACATCGGGCGCCACGGAGTCCAACAACCTCGCCCTCAAAGGCATTGCCCAGGGCCTCGGCCAGCCGGGCCACCTGATCACCAGCCAACTGGAGCACAAGGCCGTGCTCGATACCGTCAACGAGCTGGAGCGCCAAGGCTGGGCGGTAACCCGCCTGGCGCCGGATGCCGCCGGGCTGATTCAGCCCTATGACGTGCAGGCAGCCCTGCGCGCCGATACCCGCCTGGTGTCGCTGATGGCCGTGAACAATGAACTGGGGACCGTCACCGATTTCGCCGCCATTGGCCAGCGCGTGCGGGCCCATGGGGCACTGCTGCATGTGGATGCCGCCCAGGCGGTGGGCAAATTGGCCATCGACCTGCAAGCGATGGCAGTCGACCTGATGTCATTCTCGGCGCACAAGGTGTATGGCCCGAAAGGCATCGGCGCGTTGTTCGTCGGGCCACGCGCACGTGGGCTGATGCGCGCGCAGATACACGGTGGTGGCCATGAACGCGGGCTGCGCTCGGGCACCCTGGCGACCCATCAGATTGTCGGCATGGGCACTGCCTTCGCCTTCGCCGGCCAGCCTGGCGACAGCGAGCACCAGCGCATCGAGCAGCTCGCCAGGCGCCTGCGTGAAGGGCTGCTGGCGTTGCCTGGGGTAAGCCTCAATGGCTGCGCGACTCAGCGCATCCCGCATACCCTCAACCTGTGCATCGAGGCCCCAGGCTTCAACAGCGCGGCGTTGGCCAGCGAGCTGGCGCTGTCGACCACCTCGGCCTGCAACTCGGCGAGCAACGCAGCGTCGCATGTGTTGCTGGCGTTGGGGCTGGATGAACAGCGGGCACGCAAGAGTGTGCGGGTGAGTATTGGGCGGTTTACCCAGCAGGCCGAGGTGGAGAAAGCCATCGAGGTGTTCGGGCGGGTGGTGGCGGCGGGCTCGGTGGCGTTGTGGTGACATTTGGGGCGGTTCGCCGTTAGAAGTTCAGCGGGTTGGGAACCGAGCGGCGCCCGTGGGGCGCTTCGCGAAGCGCTTGCCTTGAGATCTTCAGCGCCCATGAGATCGAGCGCCGCCCGCGCGGCGCATCGCGGCTAAAGCCGCTCCTACATTTGTTGCAACGTGCCATGGCCTGATAGGCCATAGTTGTTAGCCTTGGTGGCTCGACGATATTTTTCGGCTGGCGCTGCTGGCGCCCCACCTGTCTTCAGTCATGCGCCAAGGCGGACAACCATGGCCTGACTGGAACGGCACGTTGCAACAAATGTAGGAGCGGCTTTAGCCGCGATGCGCCGCGCGGGCGGCGCTCGATCTCAATATCCCCACAAGAACCTCGGCGGGCACCTGTAGGCCTTGGTGGTGTAGCGGCGCTTGGCATCTTTCCTGATAATCCGAAAAAGCGGCAGAATGCAGCAACACTTTCTCCCACGGAATGAAAATGCTGCGCATCACTGACCTCGAACTGTTCGTGCGCAGCAGCGCGCTGGGCAGCTTCACCGCCGCTGCCCACGAGGCTGACCTGCTGCCCGGCCAGGTTGCCGCCGCGATCAAGCGCCTGGAGCGCGACCTCGATGTACGCCTGTTCGCCCGCACCACGCGCAGCCTGCGCCTGACCGCCGAGGGCGAGCTGTACCTGCCCACGGCGCTGAGCGTGCTGGAGAGCCTGCGTCAGGGCCGCGATAACCTGCACGGTGCGCGCACTACCCTGCGCGGCGTGCTGCAGGTGTCGGCGCCCTCGGACCTTGGGCGCAACATCCTGCTGCCGTGGCTCAGCGAGTTCCGCCGCGAACACCCCGAGCTTACCTTGCGCTTCCACCTCTCCGACCAGGTGGCCGACCTGTTCCGCGACCCGGTGGACGTGGCCATCCGCTATGGCCTCAACCAAGAAGCCAACTACATCGCCCTGCCCCTGGCGCCGTGGAACCGCCGAGTACTGGTAGCATCGCCTGATTATCTGGCGCGCCACGGCAGGCCGCAGGCACTCGAAGACCTGCAACAACACGCCTGCCTGTTGTACCTGCAACTGGGGCGCACCTACGACAAATGGCGGCTGGGCAACCGCACCGTGCAGGTCAGCGGCCCGCTGTTCAGCGACGACGCCGACGTGGTGCGGCGCTGGGCACTGCTGGGCGAGGGCATTGCCTACAAGTCATGGCTGGATGTGAGTGCCAACGTCGCCTCAGGCGAGCTGGAAGTGCTGCTGCCCGAATACCCAGGCGAACTCACCCCGGTGACCTTGGTCTGCCCGCACCGCAAGCAGCTGTCACCTGCGGTGTCGCAGTTGCACATCTGGTTGCGTGACCGCTTCGCCGCCCAACAGCCGCAATGAAGCGCCGCGCTGCACAAATGTTCTAAACCGCTGCCAGCTTCTGCGATAAGGTGAACTGCCCTACCCCTCTGCAGCCTTGCCGCCATGCCCAACTGGATCGACCTCAAGCAAGACGCCGACACCGGCATCGAGTCGGTCCGCGCGCATTTCGTGGGCCACGCCTACGACCCGCACTGGCACGACAGTTTTCTGGTCGGCTACACCGAACAGGGCGTGCAGCAGTTCGATTGCCGGCGGGTGCGCCACCACAGCACGCCAGGGCACGTGTTCCTGCTCGAGCCCGGTGATATCCACAACGGCCATGCCCCCACAGAAGAGGGCTTTACCTATTCGACGCTGTACCTTGAGCCGAAGTGGCTGGAGGCCGAACTGCGCGCGTTGTTCGAGCAGGCGCCGAGCGACAGCCTGCCCAGCATCGCCGACCCGCTGTGCCATGACCCCCGTCTGGTCGGCGCCACCGCCCGCGCATTCCAGGCCGTGCACGGCGAAGAGCTGCGTATCGTGCGGCAAACTGCCACCGATGACCTGCTCGGCTGCCTGACCGGCCACCTGCACTGGCGCAAGCGCCTGAACCCCGACCCGCGCCTGCCGCTGACCGCGCAGCGGGCGCGTGATTACCTGCACACCCACCTGGACCAGGACATCGGCCTGGACGACCTGGCGCAGGCCTGCGGCGTCGATCGCTTTCGCCTTACCCGCGCATTCAAGGCCGCCTTCGGCCTGGCGCCGCATGCCTACCTGATCCAGCTGCGCCTGGCGCGCGCTCGGCGGCTGCTTGCTCAGGGCCAGACACCAACCGAAGTGGCCATGGCCCTGGGTTTTGCCGACCAGAGCCACTTGGGCCGCTGGTTCCGCCGTGCCTACCAGCTCACCCCCGCAGACTACCGGCGCCGCTGCACAAACCTTCCAGACTGACGCGCGGCGATGCCCGAGCATGGTGCTCTGTTCAATCGGAGCCTTTCACCATGTCGCATTCGTTGTTGCCGTTCATCCTCTTCGCCCTGGTCGCCAGCATCAGCCCGGGGCCAACCAACCTGCTGATCCTGGCCCATGGCGCGCGGCAAGGCATGCGCGCCAGCGTGGCGCCGATCCTGGCGGGCTGCGGTGCGGCGGCGGCGGTTGTACTGCTGGTCGGGCTTGGGCTGGGCGAGGTGCTGATGCGTCATCCGCTGGCCAGACAGGTGATGAGTTGGGCCGGCGTATTGTGGTTGAGCTGGCTGGCATGGCGCATTCTGCGCAGCGCCGGGCAGCCCCTGGATGTAGGCGCAGCCAAGCCGTTCGGTGCCCTCAGTGCAGCGTCACTGCAAGTGGTCAACCCGAAAGTGTGGATGATGGCCGTGGCGGTGATTGGCGTGTTTGCGGCGCCTTCCTTGCCGGTGTGGCAACTTGCGCTGGTGTTTCTGCTGATTGCCCTGCCGTGCATGACGGCCTGGGCATTGCTTGGGGTGGGCAGTGCGCGCTGGTTGCAGGCGCCGGGGCGGTTGCTGTGGTTCAACCGCGGGTTGGCGGGGTTGCTGCTGGTGTCGGCCTGGGCTGCACTGCTTGGCTGATTTCACTGTTCGCTGGTGCGGCAGCTGCGCGCCGCACCCACAAAAAAAACCGCCAGCACCGGGTGTCAGTGGCTCAGCGCCTCGCGAAACCGCCGGGTACTGGCCACCGCCAACAGCAACCCGACCACCGCCACGCTGCCGCCGACCATGCCGATATCGGCCACGCCCATCTGGCTGCTGACGATACTGCCCAGCAGCGCCCCGCCGCCGATGCCGATGTTGTAGATGCCCGAGAACAGTGCCATGGCCACATCCGTCGCATCGGACGCCAGCTTCAGGGTCTTGGACTGCAGCGCCAGGCTGAAACTGAGGATCGCAATACCCCAGAGCATGCTCAGCCCGGCAAACAGGTAGAAGTTGCCTGACAGCGGTAAAAGCAGCAGCAGGCACGCCGCCAGCAGGCCGATCGAGCCCACCAGGAAGCCATGCGGGAAGCGGTCGCTGTAGCGGCTGAACAGCAGCGAGCCGAACACCCCGGCGCCACCGAACAGCAACAACAAGAGCGTGGTGCGCTCGCCACCGATCTGCGCCACGTGCAAGGCAAACGGCTCGATATAGCTGTAGGCCGTGAACTGCGCGGTGATCACCAGCGTCACCAGCACATAGGTGATGACCAGCGCCGGGCGCTTGAACAGGATCGGCAGGCTGCGCAACGAGCCCGAATTCTGGCTGGGCAGCAGCGGCAGCGATTTCATCAGGCACAGCATGGTGGCCAGCGCGACACCGGCAATGCTGAGGAACGTCACGCGCCAGCCCAGCGCTTCGCCGACCACGCGGCCCAGCGGGATGCCCAGCACCATCGCCAGGGTGGTGCCGGTCGCCAGCAGGCCAAGCGCCTTCGCCTGCTGGCCGGGCGGCGCCACGCGCACCGCCAACGAGGCGGTGATGGCCCAGAACACAGCATGCGACAGGGCGATGCCGATACGGCTCACCAGCAGCATGGCGAAGCTCTGCGACAGCCACGACAACAGGTGGCTGATGATGAACACCATGAACACGAACAGCAGCAGGCGCCGCCGCTCGATGTTGCGTGTCAGCAGCATCATCGGCAGCGAGGCCAGGGCTACCACCCAGGCGTAGATGGTCAGCATCAGGCCGACCTGCGCGGTGGTCATGTCGAAACTGCTGCCGATGTCGCTGAGCAGCGCCACCGGGACGAACTCTGTGGTGTTGAAAATGAAGGCCGCCAGGGCCAGAGCGATCACGCTCAGCCAGCTGCCGCCATCGCTGGCCGCTGGCACGTCGGTGGGGATGGGTCCGTTCATGGGTGGAATTCTGTTCTCCGCAGGCATGGCGAAAGGACGCGCGTCAGGGGCCAAGTATCGGCCGCGCTGAGGCACGGGTTTGTTATTGGAGGGAATGCCCGCATGGTACGCGTCAATATCGTGCCTCACAACCCGCCGCGTATTGCAGGTACCATGCGCGCTGTGTGTGAAATGCAAGCGGAACAAGGAGCCCGATCCGCCCATGAACGATCAACATGCCCAGCAGCAATGGCAGCAAGCGGTCACTGCCTATGCCCAGGCCATCAACCGCTACGTCGCGCAAGGCTGCGCCCAAGGCTGGGACGACCTCGAAGAACCGCAACACGCCGCCACCGAGCACCTGCTCGATGCCTGGCAGGGCGCCTTGCAGGCCGTCAACCGGCCGAGTGTCGACGAACAGCAACGCCAGGCCTTCCGCGCGGCCTGGCCGCCAGCGCACCTGCCGCTGGTGCCCCTGCTCGACGCCCACGGGCAAGGCATCTGCAACGTCCTGCTGCTGGACGATGGCAGCCTGCTGGCGCGCATCGGCATGCCGTATGAAAAGGGCCAGGTGGTGCGCATCGATCAACAGGCTGTGACCCCGGTGATTGGTATCGAGCACTTTGGCCGCTGCCCGCAGCGCCGCTACTTTGCCTTGGCCAACGCCGAGGGGGTACGGGTTACCGATGGCTGGGGCGGCCCGCAGGTTGCTCGCCTGCCCTGGCCGAACGGGCTGGAAGGCCTGCCAGCGGGTTACCCGTTCGAACCGTTCGACCTGCCGCCGACACCCACCACGCTGGTGCCTTTCGCGGACGGCCAGCGGGTGCTGCTGGTCAGCGCCGAGGGCATTTTCCTGCTTGCCGCCGAGGGGGCCACGCGGTTGCTGCCGCGTGAGTCGCAGGTGCTCGAAGCGCTGGCCGAAGGCACCGACCCGGACGATATCGGCCTGGGGCTGGCCATGGAGCATGGCGCGGTGTCGCCGGATGGCCGGCTGATCGTGGTCGGCGAACAGAGCAGCCGCCATCTGGTTCTGAACGATCAACTGCAACCCGTGGCGGAGATCGGCCCTGGCGGCGAGTACCCGCATTTCGCCCTGTTCAACCGCAGCGGCGACCAACTGATCGTCAATGCCTGTCACTTCTACAACGGCGGCACCCTGGGGGTACGCGTGGCGGACCTGCCGGGGCTGGATACCGAATATTACAGCGAAGACCCGCGCACACCGTTGCTGCAGGATGGCGCGCGGGTTTATGCCGGGGTAGCCGGTGATGGCGAGTACATAGTTGGTGATGCCTACGGTTACCTGCGGGCGTTTGGCGAGGATGGCGCGGAACATTGGCAGCATTACCTGGGTTCGACCATCAGCGCCATGGACCTCAGCGCGGACGGGCGCACGCTGGTTGCGGCGAGCCATGCCGGGTTCATTTCGATAATCGCGCTGGGCAGTGGGCGGCCTGAGTGGCAGATCGGCACCGGGGCGCATGGCGAGGTGCGGCGGTGGTTGTTCTGGAAGGGGTGGGACAAGGCGATGGCCTGGTAGTCCTGCACCGGCCTCATCGCGGGCAAGCCCGCTCCTACAGGAGCGGGCTTGCCCGCGATGAGGCCGGCCCAGCCAAACGCCCGAATCAGCCCTGCAGCGTGGCCATGTCGATCACGAAGCGGTACTTCACATCGCCCGCGATCATCCGCTCATACGCCTGGTTGATGTTGCGGATATCCAGCATCTCGATGTCGCAACGGATGTCGTGCTCGGCACAGAAATCCAGCACTTCCTGGGTTTCGGCGATGCCGCCGATCAACGAACCGGCCAGCACTCGGCGCTTCATTACCAGGTTGGCTGCATGCACCGCCGGGTCGATCGGCTCGATCAGGCCCACCAGAATGTGCACGCCGTCGAACTTCAGCGTTTCCAGGTACGGGTTGAGGTCGTGCTGCACCGGGATGGTGTCGAGCAGGAAGTCAAAGCGCCCGGCGGCGGCGCGCATCTGCTCGGCATCGGTGGAGACGATCACGTGGTCCGCACCTTGGCGGCGGGCTTCGTCGGCCTTGGCCTGGGAGCGGGTGAACAGGGTCACCTCGGCGCCCAGCGCCTTGGCCAGCTTGATGCCCATGTGGCCCAGGCCGCCCATGCCGAGAATGCCGACCTTGTGGCCGGGGCCGACGCCATGGTGCTTGAGCGGCGAATAGGTGGTGATGCCGGCGCAGAGGATGGGCGCAGCGCTAGGCAGGTCCATGCCGGCCGGGATGCGCACCACGAAGTGCTCGCTGACCACGATGCTGCTCGAGTACCCGCCCATGGTGTTGCTGCCGTCGACCCGGTCCGGGGTGGCGTAGGTCATGGTCGGGCCTTCCAGGCAGTACTGCTCCAGGTCCTTGGCGCACGCCTCGCAATGCCGGCACGAATCGACCATGCAGCCAACACCGACCAGGTCGCCGACCTTGTGCGACGACACCTTGTCGCCCACCGCGGTTACGCGGCCGATGATTTCGTGGCCAGGCATCAGCGGGTAAACGGCAATGCCCCACTCGTTGCGGGCCTGGTGAATGTCGGAGTGGCACACGCCGCAGTAGAGGATCTCGATGGCGACGTCGTCCGGGCGCGGGCTGCGGCGCTCGAACGTCATGGGGGCCAGGGGGCTGGTCGGGGTTTGGGCGGCGTAACCGATGGCGGTATACATGCGGGACCTCATGGGGAAGTGAAACGATTCAGGCGACGCATTGTGCGCGCCCTCGCCTGCGGTGCCCACGGCAGATTCTCCGGCATGCATGCCTGATTCTCCGAACCTCTCATTCGCCACCTGGCGCTGGCCTGCCAATCTGCGATGATGCAACTGTCTGATTCTCTGCCCTGGTTCATCATGCAGCTAACCCGCCACGTCGACGCCAACGCCCCGTTGTGCACCCTTATTCGCAGCCTCGCCAGCCGCCCGGGCTTCGTGCCCACGCACCTGCCCCAGGTGCAGGTGTTGAGCTGGGACCATTACGTGGCCAGCAGCCCGCAGATCTACGAGCCGAGCCTGATGATCCTGGCCCAGGGCAGCAAGCTTGCGCGCCTGGGGCCGCGCACCCTGGAGTACGGTGCCGGGCATTATCTGGTGCAAGCGCTGTCGGTACCGTTCATGTGCGAAACCTTTGCCACCGCAGAAGAACCGCTGCTGGGCGTGGCGGTGGACATCGACCGTGGCGTGCTGGGTGAACTGGTGCAGAGCATGGAGTTGGCACCCGACGCCGCAGTGCAGGCGCAAACACCACAGTCCATGACCTCGGCAGCACTCGATGAGCCGATGCGCGAAAGTGTCGAGCGCCTGCTGCGCTGCCTGCAAGACCCGGTCGACGCCAAGGTGCTGGGGCCGGCGCGGGTCCGTGAGGTGCTGTACACGGCACTGCGTGGCCCACAGGCCGGGGTGTTGCGGGCACTGGTCGAACAGCAGGGGCACTTCGCCCGCATCGGCGCCGCCCTCGCCCACCTGCGCGAACACTACAGCGAGCCGCTGAGCGTCGAAGCACTGGCAGCGTGCGCGAACATGAGCGTGTCGACCTTCCATGAGCACTTCAAGCGCTGCACCGACATGGCGCCGATGCAATACCTCAAGCGCTTGCGCCTGCTCAAGGCCCAGCAGATGCTGATCGGCGAAGGCCTGGGGGTGGCGCAGGCGGCGCACCGGGTGGGTTACCAGAGCACCTCGCAGTTCAGCCGCGAGTACAAGCGCCAGTTTGCCCGTAGCCCGGGTGATGAACTGCCGTATCAGAGTTTGCCTGTCTGAGGGAACACCTGTTCAGCGCCACCCCATTGCGAGGCATCCAGCGACCCGGCTAATATTGAGAACGATTCACACTCACAACTGGATGCCAGGCGTTGGACAGCACTTCGACCCGCAAGCTGGGCTTTTTCTTCAGCGACCATCACCGTTGGCTGCTTCAACACATCCACAAGCGCCTGCGCAACCGCGCCGATGCCGAGGATACCGCTGCCGAGGCCTTCTGCCAGATGCTCGGCGCCCGTGTCGACCCCGACAGCATCCAGCAACCTCGTGCCTACTTGTCGACCATCGCGCGGCGGCTTATTTTCGACCGCCACCGTCGGCGCCAGCTGGAACAGGCTTACCTGGAGCGCTTGGGGCAGCTGCCGGAACCGGTGGCCCCTTCGGCTGAAGAACAGCTGCTGCTGATCGAGGCGTTGGTCACCATCGACCAAGTGCTCGACGGGCTGCCCGCCATCGTCAAGGCGGCGTTCCTGTACAGCCAGCTGGACGGCATGAGCTATGTCGACATCGCCAGCAAGCTGCAGATCAGCGAGCGCACCGTCAGCCGCTACATGAAGCAGGCCCTGCGCCAGTGCTACCTGTGCGAGGTGCAGCCATGAGCAGCCGGCCGCTGGATGCGATCAGCGAACAGGCCATCGACTGGATGGTGGCAGTCAACGCCCGCACACCTGACGACGCCCTGCTGCAGCGCCTGGCGCACTGGCTGCAGCAAGACCCCGCCCACCAGCAGGCCTGGGAGCGCCTGCAGCGCCGCCTTGGCCGCCCGCTCGCCACCTTGCGCGCGCTGGAGCAGCGTGCCCCCGGCCAGGCCGCCGAAGCGCGCCAGGTGTTGCTGCAACCTACCCACTCGCGCCGCGAAGTGCTCGCCGCGCTGGCCAGCGTTGGCCTGTTCGGTGGCGCGTTGTGGGGCGCCTGGCGCAGTGACACTGCGCAGAACTGGCGGGCCGACCTGCACACCGGCAGTGGCGAACGGCGCAGTTTCACCCTGGCCGACGGCAGCCGCCTGAGCCTCAACAGCGCCAGTGCCGTCGACCTGCACTTCGATGCCGGGCAACGCCTGCTGGTGCTGCGCCGTGGCGAATTGCTGATCCAGGTGGCCGCCGACTCTCGCCGCCCGTTGCGGGTGCGCACGGCCCAGGGCCAGGTTCAGGCCTTGGGCACACGTTTTCTGGTCAGCCAGGAGCACACCGCCACGCGTGTCGTGGTGCTGGAACACAGCGTGCGCACCAGCCTGCCCGATGGCCGCTGGCTAGACCTGCAGCAGGGCCAGGCCGCGTTGCTGCGCAGCAATGCCATCGAGCCGCTGAACGACGACCAACAGCAGCGGGCCGCCTGGGTAGATGGGCGCCTGGAAGTGCTCGACGAACCGCTGCACGCTGTGATCGATGCCCTGCGCCCGTACCAGCGTGGCTACGTGCGTGTGGCCCCTGCCATCCGTGCCCTGCGGGTGCAAGGCGTGTTCCCGCTCGATCAGCCCCGCGAGGCGCTGCAAGCACTGGCGGAAACCCTGCCGATCAGCATTGAACACTACGGCCCGTGGCTGACCTTGATCGGCCCAGCCCACCCGCAACGAACAAAATCATGAAAATCATTCGCAAGCGTGTCCGGTTTTCATTTCTCGTTCCACCTATCTCCTGACAAGCCAATACAATCGGGAGAACTCCGTGCACAACCTCTGGCCCCGCGCCCTGCCCCTGGTCGCCGCCCTGACCAGCTTCAACGCCCTCGCCCAGGCGCCAACCCTGGCGTTCAACCTGCCGCCGGCAAGCCTTGCGGCAACGCTCAACCGCATTGCCAGCCAGAGCGGCACCATCATCGCCCTGGAACCTGCGCTGGTACGTGGCAAGCAGGCCCCCGCCGTGGTCGGCCAGATGAGCGCCGAGCAAGCCATGCAGGCGGCCCTGGCCGGCAGTGGCCTGCAGTTGCGGGTTACCGGCAGCGGGCATTTCAGTGTGGCCCCGGCCACCCAGAGCGGTGATGCGCTGGAGCTGGGGAGCACCAGCATCACCGACGACTACCTGGATGCCACCAGCGAGGGCAGCGGCTCGTACGCCGCACGCGCAGTCACCCTGGGCAAAGGGACCCACACGCTCAAGGAAATCCCCCAGTCGATCACGGTGATTACCCGCAAACAGCTGGACGACCAAGGCATCACCGACCTGCAGGACGCGCTCAACCACACCACCGGCATCGTCGGCGCCCAAGGTATCGGGCCGGGCGTGGTGGTGACCTCACGCGGGTTTCAGATCGACGACTGGCAGTACGACGGCGTGCCGATCCCACGCAACAACTACTCGCTGGGCAACTGGGCTACCCAGGACCTGGTGTTCTTCGACCGCGTGGAGGTGCTGCGTGGTGCTTCGGGCTTGCTGCAGGGCACCGGCAGCCCGGGCGGCGCGATCAACCTGGTGCGCAAGCGCGGCCAAGCCACCCCGACCGTCACCGTCACCGGCAAGGCCGGCAGTTGGGACCACTATGGCCTGCAACTGGACGCCGGCGGCCCCTTGACCGAAGACGGTCGCGTGCGCGGCCGGGTGGTGGCAGACGAAGACCAGAGCGACAGCTTCATCGACTACCAATGGGGCAAGTCCCACTCCCTGTACGGTGCGCTGGACATCGACCTGACCGACGCCACCACCGTTGGCGCTGGCATCAGCTACAACCGCCAGCAGTCGCGGCCCATGCTGCGTGGCCTGCCCCGCTACGCAGACGGCAAGCCCATCGACCTGCCGCGGTCAACCTACACCGGCGCCCGCTGGAGCCGGGCAGAAAACGAGGTAACCACCTACTACCTGGACCTGGAGCACCGTTTCAACGACGACTGGGCGTTCAAGGCCGCCGCCGTGCGCATGGACGAAACCAACACCTCCACGCACCAGCGTGTGCAGACCACCGGCCAGGGCGTGGAGCCTGACGGCAGCGGCATCACCTACGCCGATTGGATCACCGATTTTCACAACACCAAGCTGGGCCTGGACATGAACGTGACAGGCCACTTCGACACAGGCTCCGTGGCCCACGAAATCACCGTAGGCGGCAACTACTCCAAGCTGACCTCGGACGACGCCTACTGGCGCAACTTCGATGCCTCCGACGACAACATCTTCGACATCGACCACAACCGCCCCGAGCCCAGCCGTGACAGCATGTTCGACGGCGAACTAGCCCGCGCCAACCGGGCCAGCTACGACATTCGCCAGAAAGGCCTGTATGGCGTGTGGCGGGTCAAGCCCATCGACGACCTGACCCTGATCGTCGGCTCGCGCGTCAGCTGGTTCGACTACAGCTGGGACTCGATCGACTTCAACAGCCGCACCGACCCGGGCAACCGCTACCCCACCAGCCGCATGACCGAGTCGGGCGAAGTAACGCCCTATGCCGGTTTCGTCTACGACCTGACCCGCGAGTGGGCCTGGTACGCCAGCTACACCGATGTCTTCGTGCCGCAGACCGAACGCGCCGTCAACAACGTGCCGCTCAAGCCGGTGATCGGCAGCAACTACGAGACGGGCCTGAAAGGCGAGCTGTTCGACGGGCGGGTCAACGCCTCGCTGGCGGTGTTCCGCTACGATCAGGAAAACCGCGCGGTTACTGACGTGGCCTCAGGCTTTGCCTGTGACGACTGGTACTGCTCCACCGCAGCGGGCAAGGTGCGCAGCCAGGGCATCGAGGCCGAGATCAGTGGCGAAGTGCTCAGCGGCCTGCAGCTGTTTGCCGGCTACACCTACAACACCACCAAGTTCCTCGACGACCCGGATGAGGAAGGCCGGGTATTCAGCCAATGGACACCCAAGCACATGCTGCGCGCCTGGGCCGACTACACCCTGCCGCTGGACGGCCAGCGCTGGAGCACCGGCCTTGGCTTCACTACCCAAAGCCACACCCTGGGCTACGAGCGCACCTATACCGTGCCCGGTTACACCGTGTGGAGCGCGCGCCTGGCCTACCAGCTGACGCCTGAAGTCAGCCTGGCGGTCAACGGCAACAACCTGTTCGACAAGAAGTACTGGGTGGCCGGTTTCAACCAGCTCAACGGCAGCAACAACTACGGCGAGCCGCGCAACTTCATGTTCACGGTCAAGTACACGCCGCAGTTCTGACCCGCCTCATGCCCCCAGCGGCCACTGCGCCAGTGGCCAGTACTGGCCCTTGCGTGATTCATAAAGCGTGAACTGCCGGGCGGTCACGAAGAAGTCCGGCGCCACGCGGGCCTCAGGCGCCTGGCCGCGGAACTCCCGAGACAAGGTCAGATGTGGCCGGTACTCACGGGCCTGCTCGGCAACCCCCATGGGCAGCAGCGCCTGCTGCAGCCCATACACCAGTTGGCGCAGCGCCGCCGGCGTATCCTGCGGCTCCAGCACCAGCACATTGGCGCGCGGCCAGGCCTTGAGCTGGTCCAGCAGCAGGCGCAGCGGCGCATCCGGGCGCGCCAGGTTGTCTACCGCGGCGCAGATCGCCGGCACTTGCGCCGCATCCACATCACCGAGAAACAGCAAGGTCAGGTGAAAGTTTTCATTGGGCACCGGCTTGCCGCTGCGCAGCTCAAGGCCACGCCGCCACTGGGCGATGGCACGGCGCTGGGCGTCCGCCACGGGCAACGCAAAAAACAGCCGTTTGAAGGGGGCGCCACTGGGGCGGATATCCTGAACCATGGGTGCTCCTTGACCTTAAACGTTTGCGCAGTCTGCAGGGCATTACACCTAAGTCGCCCGGAATTCACGTAACAATATGTACAAACTACCCCAATGATTGTTTATGCTGGCGGGCTTATGCCATGGCGCATGGCCATTTTTTCGACAAGTAATCGTCCATGAAAATTGCACTCGTACTGATCTTCGCCCTCTCGATCGCCTATGTTCACCTGCGCGGTCGGGTACGTCACAAGCTGACTCGCCAGCTGGGTGACCACTCCAGTTTCCTGGCCCCGGTCAACAGTTTCCTTTACCTGTTCTCCCGGCACCCGGCCAAGCCCTACCTGCCGGTCGAGGCCTTCCCTGAGCTGCAGCCACTGAAGGACCACTGGCAGGAAATCCGCCAGGAAGCCCAGCAGTTGCTGCATGTGGGCGAGATCAAGAAGTCGGAAAACTACGACGACGTAGGCTTCAACTCGTTCTTCAAGACCGGCTGGAAGCGCTTTTACCTGAAGTGGTACGGCGAGAGCCACCCGTCGGCGATGAACCTGTGCCCACGCACCACCGAACTGCTGCAAGGCATCGGCACCGTCAAGGCAGCGATGTTCGCCACCCTGCCGCCAGGGGCCAAGCTGGTACGCCACCGCGACCCGTATGCCGGCTCCTACCGCTACCACCTGGGCCTGGACACGCCGAACGACGATGGCTGCTACATCGACGTGGACGGCGAGAAATACGCCTGGCGCGACGGTGAAGCGGTGGTGTTCGACGAGACCTACATCCACTACGCGGCCAACACCACGGAACATAACCGCATCATTCTGTTCTGCGACATCGAGCGCCCATTGAAGTACCGTTGGGCCACCGCGTTCAATCGTTGGTTCAGCCGCAATGTGATGGCCGCAGCGGCCGCGCCGAACAACGCCAACGACAAGACCGGCGGCATCAACCGCCTGTTCACCCGCATCTACAAGATCCGTGAACGTGGCAAGGCGCTGAAGAAGCGCAACCGCATGCGTTACTACCTGGAGAAATGGCTGGTGGTGGCGGCGCTGGTGCTGGTGTTTGTTTATATCTGAGCATGTCGGGCGGTTGATGGCGGCTGTGAGATCGAGCGCCGCCCGCGAAGCGCTTGCCTTGGGATGTTCGGCGCATTCGAGATCGAGCGCCGCCCGCGCGGCGCATCGCGGCTGAAGCCGCTCCTACATTTGTTGCAACGTGCCATGGCCTGACAGGCCATAGTTGTCAGCCTTGTTGGAACGACGCGATATTTCGGCTGGCGCTGGCGGCGTCCCACCTGTCTTCAGTCATGCGCCAAGGCGAACAACCATGGCCTGACTGGAACGGCACCTTGCAACAAATGTAGGAGCGGCTTTAGCCGCGATGCGCCGCGCGGGCGGCGCTCGATTTCCGCCGCTCTGTAAAAACCCGAGACGTCCACCGACCCTTGCGCGACGGCGCCGCGCCACCCAGACTTGGCGGCCTAGCCATTGCAGGTACCGCCATGATCCACATCCGCCCCATGACGCCCGCCGACTTCGAGCGTTTCTGGCCCACCTTCCAGGCCGTTGTCCAGGCCCGCGAAACCTACGCCTACGACCCAGCCCTGAGCCTCGAACAGGCACGCCAATTGTGGCTGGAGCTGCCCCTGCGCACGCTGGTGGCCGAACAAGACGGCGAACTGCTGGGCTCGTACTACCTCAAGGCCAACGCCGCAGGCCCCGGCGCCCACGTCGGCAACTGCGGCTACATGGTCTGCGAAGCTGCCCGTGGCCGTGGCGTTGCCCGGCTGATGTGCGAGCACTCGCAGAAACTGGCGCGCCAGGAGGGCTTTCTGGCGCTTCAGTTCAACTCGGTGGTGGCCAGCAACGAAGTGGCCGTGGCCCTTTGGCACAAGCTGGGCTTCGAGACCGTCGGCCGCCTGCCCAAGGCCTACCGCCACGCCCGCCTGGGCCTGGTGGACTGCCTGGTGATGTACAAGTGGCTGGCCGACGAGCCGGTGGTGGAAAAACCGCCACTGTTGATCGGCCGCAAGAACATCGAGGCACGTGTCTCGCGGCGGCGCGGGCGCTAGCTCAATCGCGCTCGAAAAAGCTGCTGCCCTTGTCTTTGAGCAAAGCCACCAATGCCCCCGCCGCAGGCGACAGGTAGCCGTCGGTACGCACCGAAACCGCCACGGTCCGGCGCATGGTGGTCGCCTTCAGCGGCACCTCGCGCAACCACGACATCCCCAACCCATGCTCCAGGGTTTCCCGCGCGGCAAAACTGAGCAACTGGGTGCGGGCGATCAGCCGCGGCAACAGCGAAATCGCATTGGTCTCTATCTGCACCTGGGGCGCCGGCAGCTGATGGGCGATGAACACGTTGTCGAGCCAGCGCCGGGCAGTCACCGTCGGCCCGGCCAGCACCCAGCGGTACTGGCATAGGTCCTCCAGTGCGATGGGGCCGGCGAACACCGGGTGCTCGGCACTGGCCACCACGATCGCCTCATCTTCGAGGATCGGGTAGGTGGTGAACTCCGGGTCGACGGCAATCTGTGGCGAGATGATCACATCCAACCGCCCAGCCCGCAGCGACTCCTTGAGCACATCGTCCTGGGCGATGGATAGCTTCAACGTCACCTCCGGCGCGCGCTCCAGCAACGCGGCGGTGAGGTGAGGCAGCAAGTGGTCAGCCATGCTCGCCGCGCAGCCCAGGCGGATATTGCCCACCAGCCCGCTGGCGAAGTCGCGCACCTCGCGTTCGGTTTCGGCAATGTTCAACTGCAGCTGCTTGCCCCGCGCCAGCAGCAGCTTGCCGACATCGGTGAGCTTGATGCGCCGGCCATCGCGCTGGAACAGGCGTGTGCCCAACGATTCCTCAAGCCGTTGAATGCTCTTGGTCAGTGCCGGCTGGCTGCGGTTGAGCTTCTCTGCAGCGCGGCCCAAATGGCCGAGCTCAGCGATGGTTTCAAAATAGGTGAGGTCGCGCAGGTCCATGATTCATGAATTTCAGTTATGGATTCATCAAAAGTAGAAAATAGACTTGATCGATTGCTGCGTCGATAATTTTCTGCGCTGGCGCTGCCAGCCCGCGTTATCGCTGCGCAAGGAGTATCGCCGTTGCAAACCGCCCTTTCAGGCTCTTCAAGAACCCTCTTCCAATGGCTCGCTTTACTGACCTGCGCCGGAGCCTTCGGCCAGTTCCTGCATGCCCTGGCCGTACCGGCCGGGTTGTTCCTCGGCCCCATGCTGGTGGCCATCGTGTTTGCTGTTTCCGGTGCGCGCCTGAACCTGCACCGCCAGGTGTTCCGCTTCGGCCAGGGCTGCGTCGGCCTGTTGGTCGCCCACTCGGTGAGCTGGGCCGTGCTGGTGTCAATGGCGCAGTCCTGGCACCTGATGCTGGTGGCCACCTTCATCACCGTTGCCCTGAGCGCTCTCGTCGGCCTCGGCACCGTGCGTTTCGGCGGCATTCCCGGCAGCACCGCCGCCTGGGGCACTGCCCCGGGCGCGGCGTCGGCCATGGTGTCGATGGCCGAGGAAAACGGCGCCGACGCCAGGGTGGTGGCGACCATGCAGTATGTGCGGGTGGTGTGCGTGGTGATGATCGGCTCGCTGGTCAGCCACCTGCTCGGCGCCACACCGGGCGCTGGCGCCGCGGCCAGCGCGCCGGTGGTGGTGACAGGCACGCATGTGCTCGACATCTTGCTCAGCCTTGGGGTGGTGTCGGTTGGCGTACTGGCCGGTAGCCGCATGCCCGCAGGCGCCCTGTTGATGCCGCTGCTGCTTGGCGGCGCGCTACAGCTGAGCGGGTTGCTGACCATCAGCCTGCCAGAGCCGCTGCTGGCCCTCGCCTACGGCGCCATCGGCTGCTACATCGGCCTGCGCTTCGACCGCCAGACCGTGCGCTATGTGTGCAAGCGCCTGCCGACCATGATTGCCGGGGCGGTGGTATTGATCGTGTTGTGCGCGGCCTGTGCCTGGGTGCTGGCCTTGGCGATGGGCACGGACTTCCTGTCGATGTACCTGGCAACCAGCCCGGGTGGGCTGGATGCCATGGCGATCATCGCGGTTGAAACCCACGCCGATGTCGGCCTGGTGCTGGCGATGCAGACGTTGCGCCTGTTTGGCGTGATCCTGACCGGCGCGTTCTGTGCCCGGCAGATCATTCGGCTGACCCAGGCATAGCCTGCTTCAGCCGCGCAACGCCGCCTCGATCGCGGCCACATCGATCTTGCCCATGTCCATCATCGCGTCGAACGCCCGCTTGGCCGCGGCCCGGTCTGGGTTACCAAGCGCTTCGATGAGGATCCGCGGGCAGATCTGCCAGGAGATCCCCCACTTGTCCTTGCACCAGCCGCAGACGCTCTCCTGGCCACCGTTGCTGACGATGGCCTGCCAAAGACGGTCAGTTTCGGCCTGGTCTTCGGTACTCACCTGGAACGAAAACGCCTCCGAATGGGTAAACGCCTTGCCGCCATTGAGGCCTACACAAGGGATGCCCATCACGGTGAACTCCACAGTGATCACATCACCCGCCTTGCCCGACGGGTAATCGCTGGGTGCCTGGTGCACCGCCACCACCTGGCTGTCCGGGAAGGTGCTGGCGTAGAAGTTGGCCGCGGCCTGCGCATCATGGTCGAACCACAGGCAGATCGTGTTCTTGGCAGTCATGGCAAGGCTCCAGGGGTGAGCAGGGAACCTTGAGTCTAGCCCCTCGCCCTCGGCTGACGATGGCGGTTACCCACGCTTCGTCGCCTGGCGTCAATGGCAAACAGTGCAGGGGTTCGCACTAATCAGAAAAGGACTACACGCAACAGAGAATTATCCAGCCGCTGCCAACTTCACAGGGTTAGCTGACAAGCACGATGATGCCCGGAGTGCGTCATTACCGACTTTACTCAGGGAGATTCAGCTTTGTCGGATTTCGAAGCAAAACTGCAGCACCTCACCGCTGAACAGGTCGAAACGCTGTACGGCGAGTACATCGGTGGAGAGAAGGTTGCGCAGCTGCTCGAGCGCTACGCCATCGACCTGCCGCCCAGCAGCCTGATCAAGGCGTTCCCGCCGGTGCCTTGCGCAACCCTGTGCTGCCCTTACTGCCACGCAAGCCTGTACGAGCGGCGCAAAAGCAAGACCGCGTCCAGCCGCCAGGACAACATGGCCTTCTGCAAAACCTGCGCACATCGCCATTACTTTCCCGGGCGTGCCCGCTGGCGGCGTGACTGCGCGTGCCCGCCCTGCCTGCAGGCGCGTCAGCAGGCGCGGCTTGAGCAGCAGGCGCAGCAGCGCAAGCGCATCCAGGAGCACTGGTGCCTGACCAAGCGGGACCCTGTACCCCTTCACAGCTTGTCTATTACCTGCAAGCTGCAACTGATGGCCATGCTCGAAGTGCGCATGGATAGTCAGCGCGGCCGCCTGATCCCGGCCGAGCAACCCACCGGTGACGCGCGGGTCAGCCCTTGCGCCGCCATGGACGCGGCAATCCTGCAAGCGTTGCACGAAGACCTGATCCTGCTGGCCGACCCCGATTCACCGCAGGATGCGTTCAGTGACGACCCCACACCCAAGGCCTGGCGCGACAAGGTGTACTGGGTGGCCAATGTCAGCCTGGAGGGGCGGCAACGTGCAAGCCTGTCATCACTGTACCGGGCCCTGCACGAGGCATTGTCCAGCGGCCCGCAACCGCAATGGCGCGACGCGCTGGCCGAGCTCATCAAGACGCTGTCGGTAGAAGAAGTCTGCGCGTTCATCGCCGCACGCTGTGCCGAGCATGGCCTGCCTTTCGAAGCCAGGAAAAAGGCCACGGAGGTCGCCACTCAACTGCTTGGGATGCATGCGCTGCACGCTATCAAGTCACTTGCCAACACCGCAGTGCGCGGCGCGCTGGCATTCATTGCGCGCAGCCGCGTCACCCGCCTTCATGCCAGCAATACCATCCCCGGGAACATGCTGGCCATGGCTGAACGGGCTGTCAGGGAACAGTGGCAGTTCAACCCGTGCAACTACGACAGCAACACCCCGCGCTGTAGTTTGAACCGGGTGTTGTTCGACGTGTTGCTGAAACAGGATGATCACGGTATGCGGCGCAAGATTGGCGAGTACATCGAGCAGTTGCCGCGGGCCAGGGCGAGCACCACGACCAGCGCAGGTAATCGCTTTTGCACACACTGCGGCTCGGGCCTGGTGCATGTACAGCACGGCCCGAAAGAGACCATCGTCAATTGCAAGGACTGCATGGCGCGTACCTTCCTTGCGGCGCCCTAGGGTCTGTATCAACAAATGGTGCAGCCAAACCTGGGGCCTGGCACCGGTCACGGGAAAAAAATCTAAACGCCTGAGGCCAGGCCCGGTCACAGCCTTGAGCATGCAACATGGACTGCAAACCCAAGGAGACTGCACATGCCCTTCCCTCACAACCCGATGATCCCGCACATCCGCCGCCTGGCCCTGGCCAGCGCACTGCTGGCTTGCACCGCACCGGCGCTGGCCGCCGATGTGCTGCTGGTGGGCAACAAGGCCGACGCCAGCGTTTCGGCACTGGATATCAGCAACGGCAAGGAGCTGGCACGCTTGCCAGTCGGCACCGGCCCGCATGAAGTGGTGGTGGCTGGCAATGGCCAGCTGGCGGTGGTCGGCAACTATGGCGTGCAAGGCACGGCCAACAACAGCCTGAGCGTGATCGACTGGCCGTCGCGCGCGGTGGTGCGCACCATCGACCTGGGCAAGGACTCGCGCCCCCACGGCATCCGTTTTCTACCGGATAGCCAACGGGTAGTGGTGACCACCGAGGACAGCGAACGCCTGCTGATCGTCGACCTGGCCCAAGGCAAGGTGCTGGACCGTATCGACGTCGGTGGTGGCAAGCCGCACATGGTCGCGCTGTCTCCCGGTGCCGACCGCGCCTATGTCACCCATATGGGTTCAGGCACGCTGTCGGTGGTCGACCTGCTGCACAAGAAAAAGATCGCTGACATCCCTACCGGCAACGGCAGCGAAGGTATTGCCGTGGCCCCAACCGGCACTCAGGTGTGGGTCAGTAACCATGACGACGATGAGGTGGTGATCGTCGATGCCGAACGCCTGGAGGTCACTGACCGTATTCGTACCGGCCGCTTCCCGATCCGCATTGCCATGACACCTGATGGCAAGTACGCGCTGGTTTCCTGCGCCAAGTCGGCGGAACTGGCCGTCATCGACGTGGCTGCCAAGCGTGAGATCAAGCGCATAGGCCTGGCGCAGGCAGGCGCCGAATACCGCGAGACCTTGCTGGGTGCCGAGGCGTTGCCGATCGGCGCGGTGGTGTCGCCGGATGGCAAGCGGGCGTACGTGGCGATCAGCGGCGGTGACCAGGTGGCGGTGATCGATACTGCCAACTGGAGCGAGAAGGCCCGCTGGAAGGCCGGGCCGGAGCCGGATGCGCTGGCCATCATTCCCCAGCCTGAAAGTTGAGCAATAGCGGGCTCTGCGCGGGCTTGCCCGCGAGAGTCCGGTTTAGACATCGCTAGCCCGTCTTTTGCAACATCCTGCAGACAATTCCTATACCAAGCAGTGAACCTGCTTACAAAAATGCGGTCTTTCGCTGACGGTCAATTAACCGACCGGTTCGCCGGCCTCCCCACGATCCACCGTCGGGGGCCTATTTTCCCCGTTGCAGCGAAGACCCCACATGCCTGAATCCCGCCCAGCCTCCCTCGCCCTCCCTGCCCTGCGCGGCAGCCTGATCGCCGCCCTGGTGGCCCTCGCCGCCCCCGTGCATGCCGAAGAGCCGGCCAGCGATGCGCGCTGGGTCAGTGACAGCCTGAGCACCTATGTGCGCAGCGGCCCGACCGATGGCCACCGCATCGTTGGCACCCTCAAGTCGGGGCAGAAGCTCACCCTGGTCGGCAGCCAGGGCAACTACAGCCAGGTACGCGGGCAGAACGGCGACCTGGTATGGATCCTCTCCAGCGACCTGCAAGCGGTGCCCGGCCAGAACGAACGGCTGCCGCAGCTCGATGCCCAGGTGGCAGAGTTGTCCGGGCAGCTCAAGACCATCGACGACAGCTGGAAGAACCGCGTGCAGGGCATGCAGGAAACCCTCGACTCACGCAAACAGCTGGTTGACGAACTGGAAGCGCGCAACAAGGCGCTCAACGAACAGCTCGACCAGACCCAGTCGACCCTGCGCGACACCCAGGCGCGCCTGGGCGACGAGAACAAGCAGGTGATGATGCGCTACATGGTGTACGGCGGCAGCATCGCCGGTGCGGGGCTGTTGATGGGGTTGATCCTGCCGGCGTTGACCCGTGGGCGGAAGAAGAACGATCGCTGGTTTTGAGGGGTGAGGGTGGGTTGAGGCGCATGCCTTGATTGGGGCGCATGCCTTGAGTGTTGTGGTGGGGCGTAGATCGAGCGCCGCCCGCGCGGCGCATCGCGGGCAAGCCCGCTCCTACATTTGTTGCAACGTGCCATGGCCTGATAGGCCATAGTTGTTAGCCTTGGTGGCTCGACGAGATTTTTCGGTTGGTGCTGCCGGCGCCCCACCTGTCTTCAGTCATGCGCCAAGGCGGACAACCATGGCCTGACTGGAACGGCGCGTTGCAACAAATGTAGGAGCGGGCTTGCCCGCGATGCGCCGCGCGGGCGGCGCTCGATCTCAAGGGCGCTAAAAATCCCAAGGCAAGCGCTCGATCTACGCCAAACTTCAATAATTAAGGCAAGCGCTCAAACCCTACCCCTCACTCACTTGCTCCGCGCCTTGTTGTAGATGGTCTTGGCTTGGTCCGCCGAAGCCTGGCACTTGGTCATGTCGCCGGCCTTCTGGGCATCCTTGGCATTTTGCAGATGCACCTTGAAGTCATGGGCCATGCCACCATGCATCGCCTGGCCACTGGCCTTATGAAAGTCCTCCAGTTCCTTGATCTTGGCTTCACAGTTGCTCGCCGGGTCCGCATTGGCCGCAAAACTCAACACAGAAGCAATCACCAGCAGTGCAATGGATTTCATGGAGCGTTCTCCTGGGAAATCGGAAGGTTCATCGAGAGACATTGCTCGACGCAGCCAACAGCATAGTAGGCCAAACGCCCCGACGCCTCTGCTCAGGCCGATGATCGTGACCCCTCGGCGAACAGGAAGTCGATGAACACCCGCACCCGCTGCGGCATGTGTCGAGACTGTGGATAGATCAGCGTGAACGGCCGCGAGGTGCCGCCGTATTCGGCCAGCACCTCAACCAGCTCGCCGCTGGCCAGCGCGTCCTGCACGGTGAAACGGTAGGCCTGCATCAGGCCGCCGCCATGGCGCACCAGCGTCGCAGTGGCGAGGAAGTCGCCCAGGCAGGTCAAGCCCCCTTGGGTCTCGACTTCCAGTTCACGGCCATCCAACCGAAAACTCCACGCCGGGCGGCGGCCCGTGCTGGCCAGTTCGAACTGAATGCACTCATGCCGTGCAAGATCTTCCGGCAGCACAGGGGTGCCCCTGCGTGCCAGGTAGGCGGGGGTAGCCACCACCACCAACTCGGCATCCTCCAGGCGTCGTGCCACCAGGCGCGAGTCAGCAGGCTCGCGGCCGCGAATGGCTAGATCAAAGTGTTCTTCGGCGAAGTCGACGTTGCGATTACTGACATGCACGTCCACCTGCACCTGCGGATAAAGCTGGCGAAAACGCGGCAGCAGTGGCAACAGCCGGTGGTGGGCATAGGGCGTGGGCGCACTGATGCGCAAGCGACCACTGGGGGCCGACTGCCCACCGGTTACCTGGCGTTCGGCCTCGACCAGTTGCCCAAGCGCTTGACGACACTGCTGGTAATACGCCTGCCCCGCCTCGGAAAGGCGCATCTGCCGGGTGGTGCGTACGAACAGGCGAACGCCCAGGCGCTCTTCGAGGCGCGCCACGCTACGGCTTACCGCAGCCGGGGTAACGCCCGCCTGGGTGGCAGCGGCGGTGAAGCTGCCAAAATCTGCGGCCAGGCAGAATAGCTCCAGGCTGCCCAGTTGCAGGTCATCGAAATGACGGGTCATGATGGCCCTATTGATTACATGGTGTATGAATTCAAATGCCATCCGGCACATTTTTCAAGCGAGCGTTGCCGCCTACAGTGGCCTCCACAACGAGCCATCGGCTCACCTTCTGGAGACGCAAGCATGAACCAACCAAGAACCGTCATCATCACCGGGGCCTCCAGCGGCCTGGGCTACGCGCTAGCTGAGGCCTTTCTCAAACGTGGCGACAACGTGGTCGGCAACGCCCGCAGTCAGGCACGCCTTGACCAGGCAATCGCCCGCTTGGGCCAACCCCAGCGCTTTATTGGCGTTGCCGGTGACATCGGCGAGGCCGCTACCGCACGGCGGTTGCTTGCGGCAGCCATTGAGACTTTCGGTGGCGTCGACATCCTGATCAACAATGCTGGGATCTTCATCCCCAAACCGGTCACCGAATACACCGAGGCCGATGTCGACGCACTGGTCGGCACCAACCTCAAGGGCTTCTTCTACCCGGCGCAGGCTGCAGCACGAATCATGACCGAGCAGGGCCACGGCCACATCATCGCGATCACCGCGTCCGTTGCCTTGCAACCGGACACTCGGGTGCCTGCGTTGTTGCCGGTGCTGGTCAAGGGCGGGCTGAACCAGGCGGTCAAAGGCTTGGCGCTGGAACTGGCGGCCAGCGGTGTGCAGGTCAATGCGGTGGCGCCGGGGATCATCGATACACCGCTGCACAGCGGCAACGTCGAAGGGCTGAGCGCGCTGTCGCCGAGTGGCCGCACCGGCGTGCCGCAGGATGTGGTGGATGCCGTGCTGTACCTGACCGACGCACGCTTCGTCAGTGGCGTCATCCTCCCGGTAGACGGCGGCAGCACCGCCGGCACCTGGCACTGAGCAGAGGAGTGAGCAGACATGCCTTATGTCCATATTCGCGTAACCGATGAAGGCGTCAGCGCCGAGCACAAGCGCCGGTTGATCGAAGGCACGACGCAGTTGCTGCAACAGGTGCTGGGTAAGCCGCCAGCCAGTACCTTCGTGGTGATCGAGGAGGTACCGACGGATAACTGGGGGGTTGGCGGCGAGACAGTGACGGTGGTGAGGCAGCGAGAGCGCGGCTGAGGCCAGGGCTGCTGCGCAGCCTTGTTACTGCCGCAACCGCTCAAGTGCCTCTAGCACAAACCCGGTCGCCCGCTCGGGCGGCCCTTCCCTGCAGGCGATCCCCAGCTGCCGCCACAACCCCGGCCGCAGCGGCCGGCGGGCGATACGCCGGTCCAGTTCGGCCACTTCGCCCTCCTGGGGCAGCAAGGTGGCGCCATACCCGGCGCCCACCAGGCTCTTGATCGCATCGTTGTAGTTCAGCTCGATCCTCGGCTCGGGGTACAGCCCGGCGGCGGCGAACCATTCACCGGTCACCCGCGACAGTTGCGTGCTGCTGTCATTGAGGATCAGCGCCCGCTGCCCCAGCCAGGCCGGTGTGACCCTGGCCGGCGGCTGCCAGTCGGCCGGCACGTAGGCGAGGATGGGGTCGCGCCGCCACGGGGTGACCCTGACGCCCTTGCCTGCCACCTGCGGCAAAGCCACCAGGCCGATGTCCAGCGCGCCTTCACGCAACCGCGCCAGGGACGCCTGCGACGTCAGCACCTGCACCTGCACATCGATGCCGGGGTGCGCTGTGCGCAAGTGTTCCAGTGCCTTGGGCAACAGATGCGCAATGGCACCGGTGGAGGCGCCAAGGCGCACCCGCCCGGTCAGGCCTTCGACTTGCCGGCGCACTTCGTCCAGGGCCAGGTCGGCATCGGCCAACAGGCGCCGGGCACGCGCCAGCAGGGTTTCGCCGATGGCCGTCGGCCGTACCTGGTTGCGGTTACGGGTAAGCAGCGGCGCACCGACCCGCGCCTCCAACTCGGCCACGTGCAGGCTGATGGTCGGGGGCGCCAGGTTGAGCTGGCGGGCGGCCTCGGCGAACGAGCCCAGGTCGGTGATGACCACCAGGGTACGGAGGCGGTCGAGGCTGATTTCGCGCATGGCATCGGTCCTGTTGTGGCAGCTGCGGCCTCTGCGCGGGTACTGCACAGGGGCAAGGCACCGACAACTGTAATTCAGAAAAAATGAACATCGCAGTCATGATATTCAAATTTCCTTTACCACCGCCAGAGGCGACCATGGTTCATCTCCTCCTGACCGGACCCTGACCATGCACACCCCTGTTGTCTTCATCGATGGCGACCAAGGCACCACCGGCCTGCAGATCCATGCCCGCCTGCACGGCCGCGACGACCTGCACCTGCTGACCCTGCCCGAAGCCGAACGCAAGGACCCGCAGCGCCGCCGCGAGGCAATCAACAGCGCCGACATCGCCCTGCTCTGCCTGCCCGACGCCGCCGCCCGCGATGCCGTAGCGGCCATCCACAACCCGGCGGTTCGGGTGATCGATGCCAGCTCGGCGCACCGCACCACGCCCGGTTGGGTGTATGGGCTACCGGAGCTGAACGAGCAGCAGCCCGAGCGTATCGCCCAGGCCAAGCGCGTCAGCAACCCCGGCTGTTACCCGACCGGCGCCATCGCGCTGCTGCGCCCGCTGGTCCAGGCCGGCCTGCTGCCGGCCGACTACCCGCTGAGCATCCATGCCATTTCCGGTTATTCCGGGGGTGGCCGCGCGGCGGTCGAACAGCATGAACAGCCCGGCGCCGAACAGGCACCCACCCTGCAGATGTACGGGCTGGAGCTGGCGCACAAGCATGTGCCGGAAATCCAGCTGCACGCTGGCCTGTCGGCACGGCCGGTGTTCCTGCCCGGTTATGCCGCGTACCGCCAGGGCATCGTCCTGAGCATCCCGCTGCAACTGCGCCTGCTGCCTGGCCAGGCCACCGCCGAACAGCTGCAGGCGTGCCTTGAACGGCACTACCAGGGCGCCCGCCACGTGCAGGTCGCACCGCTGCACCAGCACGGCCCGGCCACGCCGCTCGACCCCGAGGCGCTGAACGACAGCAACGACCTGCGCCTGGCCCTATACGCAAACGCGGAGCACGGCCAGGTGCTGCTGACGGCCGTGTTCGACAACCTGGGCAAGGGCGCCTCGGGCGCGGCGGTGCAAAACCTCGACCTGATGCTTGCGGCCATGCACGCACAAGGCTGACACGGCAAAAAGGGTTTAGACTGTGCACCCCGCGCCAATCCGGCGCGGGGTGATCAAACCGCAGCCGGAGCCCGTCCACCGATGTTCATCCTGAGCCGCCTCGACAGCGTGCCGCCCGAATCCTTCCAGAACCAGATCCGCGAACTGGTGATCCACCACGTCGGCGAACTGAGCAGTGTCGCCATTCGTGCCGAAAACCCGTTGTACCCGCTGTATCAGTACGGTGTCGGCATGGAGGTCCACCAATACCTGCAGGCCATGGACGGCACGCGCGGCCTGGCCGTGGAGCTGACCCTGGCCCTGGACGCCGATGCGCCGGACCAGATGCTGGGTTTTGCGTTGACCTTGCCCGCCCAGGACAACGACCAGGCTTGCGCAGTGGCGTTTCTGGCCGTGGTCGCGGACCACCGCCGCCAGGGCATCGCCCGCGCTTTGCTGGGTGATGTGCAGGCGCGTTTTGCCAGTGTCGAGCTGAATGCTTTTGCCCACCAGGTGCCCTGGTTCGAAGCGATGGGCATGCAGGTGGTGGCGGCCAGCGGGCCACAGGTGCTGATGAGCAGCACCGGCCAGGCCAGCGCTGCGCTGATCGGCCGGCTGGACATTGCGCCGATCTACCAGACCACCGAAGTGCATCAGATTCACACCTACCTGCTCAACCAGCAGGGTGAGGATGCAATGATCGAGGCCGAGCAGCAGCGCGATGAGTGGCTGGATGAGTTGGCAGAATCGGCACGCGACTGCGTGCGCCAGCGCAAGACCGTGCATTGACCTGACGGCCTCATCGCCGGCAAGCCGGCTCCCACAGGTAAGCCACAAGTCCAGAATGCTGTGGGGCAACAGTGGGAGCCGGCTTGCCGGCGATGAGGCCACACTGGCCCTTCAGGCATGCACCCAGCGCCGATGCAGGCCACGCGCCAGCGCATCGAGCATGAACCCCAGCACCCCTATCAGCAGCACCATGGCCATCAGCTCCGAGTAAGCCAGCCGGTCACGGGTATCGAGAATGAAATACCCAAGCCCGGCACTCACGCCAAGCATTTCGCACGGCACCAGCACGATCCACAGAATGCCGATGGCCAGGCGCACGCCGGTCAGCACATGGCCGATCACCCCGGGGATGATCACCTTGCACAAGGTTTCCCAGCGCGTGGCACTCAGGCTACGGCTCAACTGCAACCAGCGCGGGTCGAGCTGGCGCACGCCTGCGGCGGTGTTGAGCAGGATCGGCCACAACGCCGCAAACGCCAGCAGGAAGTAGATCGGCTGGTCGCCCACGCCCATCAGCATCACCACCACCGGCATCCACGACAACGGTGAGATCATCCGCAAAAACTGGAATGCCGGCGTGGTAGCTGCCTCCAGGTGCCGGTAGCTGCCCACCAGCAGGCCCAGCGGCACACCGATCAGCAACGCCAGCAACAGGCCGACAAGAATACGCTTGAGGCTGACCCAGACGTGCCCGTAGACCTCGCCTTCGCCCAGCAACGCGACCAGGCTGGCCAGTGTCGCCTGGGGCGAAAAGCGCGCCGACAGGCCATCGGCCTCGCCGAACAACCGCACCCCGGCCCACCACAGCAGCAGCAACCCCAGCAGCCCGGCCAAGCCAAGGCCGGCATGTACAACATGTTTGCGCATCAGACCGCGAACTCCTCACTACGCTCGAAGTTGTCGGCAATGCCGAACACCGACGGGCCGCCTACGGCGGCGATGGCATTGCGCACGAAGCGGTCGTCGACCAGGTCGCGCGCGGTCTGCGCCGGGTCCAGGCCGGCAAGGAAACCGCTCTCCCCTTCGATCAGGGTGCCTTTCAGGCGCTTGACCAGTTCCTCGGTGTAGCTGGGGAACGGGTACGGCTGGAAGTCGATGCGCTTCTCGTCCCACTGCTGGTGCTGGATGGCCCCGCTGGCGATGTAGGCGGCGCGGTCCTCGGCGGCCGGGGCCAGCACCTTGGCCAGCACCGCAGGCTCGTGTGGTGTGTACTTGTTGGGGCCGGCCTTGGACAGCAGCGCTGCGGCTTCGGCGCGGTGGTCGCGGGTCCAGTGCTGGGCCTTGACGATGGCGTTGATGACCTTCTGCGACCACTCGGGGCGGTTGTTCAAGTCGTGCTCGTGCATGAACACCACGCAACAGGCGTGGTTGCGCCACACGTCACCGGTGAAGCGCTGCACACGGCCGACCTTGAGGTTTTCGGCCAGGGCGTTGAACGGCTCGGCGACGATGTAGCCGGCAATGCGCTTGCTGGCCAGGGCCGGCGGCATGTCCGACGGTGGCAGCACCAGCAGGTTGACCTCGTTGGCGGCCAATTGGGCGTTGGCGGGCCTGGACACCGGCGTCAGGCCGTTGTCGTTGAGCATCTGCTGCAGCACCACGTTGTGGATCGAGTACCAGAACGGGATGGCCACGGTCTTGCCGCCCAGCTGCTTCATGTCGGTGATGTCCGGGGCCACGGTCAGGCCCGAGCCACCCACGTGGTTCCACGCCACCACCTTGGCTGGCACCTTGCTGGCGTAGCGCGCCCACACCGTCATTGGCGACAGCAAGTGGATCACATTGACCTGGCCAGAGATGAACGCCTCGATCACCTGCGCCCAGCTGCGCAGTAGCACCGGGCGCTCGGCCTTGATGCCTTCGGCCTCGAACAGGCCGTTGTTGTGCGCCACCAGCAATGGCGTGGCGTCGGTGATCGGCAGGTAGCCGATGCGCACCGGCGCGTCCGGCTCGGCGGCTGCGCGCGCCTGCAGGCTGGCCAGCAGCGGCACGGCACCGGCGGCGGTGAGCATGGCGCTGAGCTTGAGGAAGTCGCGACGCGACGAAGAGGAACAGCAGTCATCCATGCACATGGACAGCCTCCGAGGGCAATGAGGGAGATGAAGGTTGGGCTGTGCGGCTTGCCCGCCGAAGGGTTTTGACGATGTCGATACGCAGCGCGCCCAACGCTTCGACCCGGTGCGTGCGCGGTTGCGGCAGGTCGATGTGCCATTGGCCGAGAACATGCGCTGGGTGGTCGCCCAGTAGCAGGACCCGGTCGGACAACAGCAAGGCTTCATCGATATCGTGGGTAATCAGCACCGCAGCGGTCTTGTGCGTGGCGATCAATTGCAGCAGCAGTTGCTGCATGTCGGCACGGGTTACCTCATCCAGCGCACCGAAGGGTTCATCCAGCAGCAAGACTTCGGGCTGGCGGGCCAGGCAACGGGCCAACGCAGTGCGCTGGGCCATGCCGCCCGACAACTGCGCCGGGTAGTGACTGCGCGCATGGGCCAGGCCTACAGCGGCGATCGCATGGTCGATGCGCGCACGGCGCTCGGCGGCGGCCAGTTTGGGCTGGCGGGCGAAATCCAGGCCAAAGGCGACGTTCTTTTCCAGGCTCAGCCACGGCAGCAGGCTCGGGTCCTGGAAGGCCACCGCCAGACGCGGGTGCGGGCCCTGCAGCGGTTCGCCGTGCAGGCTCACGCTGCCGCCACGCGGCTGCTGCAACCCGGCCAGTACCCGCAACAAGCTGGATTTGCCGACACCACTGGGGCCGAGGATGGTCACCACCTCGCCCGGCGCCAGCTGCAAGTCGAAGCGCGCCAGCACCTCCTGCCAGCCGCCATCGCGCGGGTAGCCCAGGCTGATCTCCCGGGCTTCGAGCAACACTTGGCTCATGCGTTGGCCGCCTGGCGGTGCAATTCGGCGCGCAGCTGCACCAGGCTCGGGGTCACGATCGGCACGAATGCCGACTCCCGCCAGCGGCGGGCGAAACCTTGGCCGTATTCGCTCAGGTAAGCCTTGCCACCGCTGGCCTGCAGTTCCAGCTGCACCGCGTCGGCGGCGCTTTCGGCCAGGGTGATGCGCAGTTTGAACAGCGCTGCCGGTTGGCTCAGGAAGCGCCCTTCGAGCAGGCCTTGCTTGAGCTCGGCCACGGTGTTTTCCAGGCGCTCCTTGAGCACCTGGCGGGCTTCTTCAAGGAACGAGATGCGGCCGTTCATGTGCGCCTGCACTTCATCCAGCGCACGCCGCGCCAGGCCGATGGCCATACCGCACTGCAATCCAAGGAATGCTGGGCGCACCGCTGGCAGGAACTCGCGGGCGTTGTCGTGCAGCAGCCACTCGCGCTTCAGTTCGACCTGATGGAACGCCAGGGCAGCCGTATTGCTCGATTGCAGGCCCATCAGCTGCAAGTCGTCGGAGCGCTCCAGCCCCTGCGCATTGGATGGGATCGCCAGCACGAACGGCGCGCCGCCTGCATCGTCTTCAATGGCGGCAGCCACCACGAAACCGCTCTTGCGCAGGTTGGTCACCCAGTGCAGGCGGCCGTCGAGGGCCCAGCCGTCGGCCTGCGGGCGGCCGCGCACTTGCAACGCTTCGATACCGGAAAGGAACTTCATGGCATTGGAAAGCCCCGTGGCACCGGCCAGTTCCCCGGTCAACAAGCCGGGCAACAGGCGCTCACGCAGCCCCTGGTTCGGGCTTTGCAGCAGGTATTCGATGAAGGCGCGCTGGCCCCAGCTGACGAAGGCTGCGGCCAGTGAACGGCGGGCGATGGCGGCAATGGCTTCGACCGCGTGGGTCACGGCGCCGCCGCTGCCGCCCAGCGCCGGGTCGACACCGACGCGCAGCAGCTGCGATTCGGCGATGTGCGCCAGCACCCGATGCGGGTCGCACTTGCCTTGGTCGATTGCTTCGGCATTGGCATCCAGCCACTGCGCAAATCCAGCATCAAGCATATCCCTACTCCTTTTGATAAGCAGGCGCCGCGGCGCCCTGTGCGGATTACGCAGGCTGCCAGCGGTACTTGCTCAGCTCGTCGTTGAGCGGCGTTTGGGCGAACACATTAGCAAAGTTGCACAAGGTTGCGAGGCTGACGCCAAGAATCACTTCCAGGGCGTTGCCCTCGGTGAAACCGGCAGCCCGGAACGCCTGGTAAGTCGCTTCGCTGACATTGCCGCGGGTGGCGATGACCTCACGGGCGAACGCGGCCAGGGTCTCATAGCGGGCGTCAGGCAGTTCGCCACGGGCGCGCAGGGCGTCGACCACTTCCTGCGGCAGCTTGGCCTTGTTCAGCGCCACGGCGGTGTGGCCGGCCACACAGAAGTCGCAACCGTGCTGGGTAGCAGCAATCAGCTGCACCACTTCACGTTCGGCCAGGGTCAGTTCGGCCTTGCCGTTCAGGGCCGACACGGTTACGTAGGTTTCCAGCGCTGCTGGGGCGTTGGCCAGCACGCCGAGCAGGTTGGGGATGAAACCGGAGTTCTTCTGGGCATTTTCGAGGAACGGGCGGGCTGCTTCCGGGGCGCTCTGCAGCGTGTGTAGCGTAATGCGCGAGGACATGGAGTGGACTCCTTTGATGGGTGTGCATACAGTCTGTTGGTTATAAGAATTACCCTCCATATTCATCAGTCGCCTTTCCTTGCTCCTGAGTGTTTGCATTAGATGATTTCATCCAGCCATCTTGTCGATTGGTTATTAGAAGGCCTCGAGCTCGACGCCAGCCTGTTCCACGTGGGCCGCTATTGCGGTGGCTGGCACGCCAGCACCCAGGGCATGGGCCGGGCCAGTTTTCACCTGGTGGTACAGGGGCATTGCTGGCTGCACATCGACGGGCAAGCCGAAGCCGTGCGCCTGGAGGCCGGGGATGCGGTGTTTTTGCTGCGTGACCTGGCTTACCGGTTGTCGGGCGACCAGGACCCGGTGAGCGCCTGCGCCCAGCCGCGCCAGGCCATGCAGGCGCTGAATGCCCATGCCAATGACGGCGTGGGCCTGGTGTGCGGGTTCTTCCACTTTCGCCCGGGGCTGTCGTCACTGATTGTCGAGGGCCTGGCCGACTGGATCGTGCTGCGCGCCGACGAGCCCGCCGGGCATGCGGCGCGGGCGCTGTTCGGGCTGATTCTTGAAGAGTGCGAGCGCCTGCCTGCACCGTCGCAAACGTTGTTGGAGCGGCTGACGCACTTGCTGTTCCTGTATGTGCTGCGCCAGCAGGTGCACGCCGGGCAACCACTCGGTGGCCTGGTAGCGCTGGCCCGGCAGCCGGCGTTCGCCGGATTGCTGGCGCAACTGATCGAGCAACCCGGCCAGGCCTGGACACTGGAAACCATGGCCGCGTGCACGGGGCTTTCGCGGTCGGCGTTTTTCAAACGGTTCAACGAACTGGCTGGGCAGTCACCGGGGCAGGTGCTGCTGGCCTTGCGCATGCGCCATGCCTGCCAGTTGCTGCAGGCGGGCAATACCGTGGAGCAGGTGGGCGCGCAGGTGGGGTATCAGTCGGTGGCGGCGTTTACCCGGGCGTTCGCCAAGGCGGTGGGCGTGCAGCCGGGGGCATATCGTCGCCAGCATGAAGGGCGTTGAGGCCCCGCTGGCGAAACACCCGCCTTACGCCTGACTCGTCGGGATCCGCCGCTCGCCCATCCAGTCATTGACCTGCTGGCCAAACTCCGCGGGTGCCTTGCGCCCGAACCGGCGCGCCAGGTCGAGGATGGTCTGCTGCGCCAGCGCCTCTTCCATACGCTTCTGCGCCCCCAGCATCACGGCGTGAATCGCACAGGTGCCTTCAGTCGCCCAGCCGGGTGGCGAGCCGTCGAACAGCGTGCAGCGCTCGCGAATCTCGCGGCAGTCGAAAATCTTCTTCGGCCCGTCGATGGCGTTGACGATGTCCAGCACGGTGATCTCGTCCGAAGGCCGGGCCAGGCGAAAGCCGCCCCGCACGCCCTCGGTGGCGACCACCAGCTTGGCGCGGGCCAGCTTGGTGAAGACCTTGGCCAGATACTCTTGCGGTACGCCCTGCAGCTCGGCAAGGTCGCGCACGCTGGCATCGCGCGTATCGCCGCGCTCGTCCACGAGGTACAGCAGGCAATGGATGCCGTATTCGACGCCAGCACTGTAGAGCGACATGTCTATCTCCGACCAACTTTGTCGCAAATAATACGCGGCTAGCGTCGGCACTGCAAAACGTCGGCAACCGATAGGCCCAAACCTTCCATGAGTCGTCCCGCGCGTTATATTTCGCAGACTGGCTGAGTGGGATAGTGTGCAAAACAATATCGGTAAGTTGACGCACATGTACAGAAGCACCTCTACCCCGGCTATGCCGACCTCCCAGGCGTCACTCAGGGACTGCGAGGTCGACTTATCCGGGCCGTTGATGAACGCCACGCCAATGGGGCCGCAGCCCCCTTTTAATGGTTGTACGCCCGCTCGTTATGCTCGCCGAGGTCAAGCCCCATTTCCTCAACCGCGTCATGTGCCCGCAATCCAACGACCGCTTTCAAGGCTCTGAGAATGATCCAGCTCGCAATGAAGCAGTAAGCTGTAGTGAATGCGACCCCTTTGACCTGCGCGGTTACCTGGTCAGCCATGCTGACGTTCTCGACCAAGCCACCCAACGCCGGCACACAGAAAACGCCCGTCAATACGGCGCCAATCATGCCGCCGATACCGTGCAAGCCGAATACATCCAGGCTGTCGTCATAGCCCAGGCGCGTCTTGAGCACAGTCACGCTGAGATAACAGAACACGCCGCAAAGCAGGCCGATTGCCAGCGCACCGCCAACCCCTACATACGCACAGGCTGGGGTAATACCGACCAGGCCGGCCAAGGCGCCACTGGCTAAACCCAGAGCACTCGGCCTACCTACCCTGAGCCACTCGGTAAACATCCAGCCCAGAATACCGGCACACGCACCGAGCTGAGTGTTGAGCATCACGATGCCTGAAAGGCCATTGAGGCCGCCGCCGGAGCCGACGTTGAATCCAAACCAGCCGACCCAGAGCATCGCCGCACCGACCATAGTGAGGCTCAGGTTATGTGCAGGCATTGGAGCGTTTCCGTAGCCTTTGCGTTTGCCAAGTAGCAAACAGGCTGCAAGCGCAGCTACACCGGCATTGATGTGAACCGCAGTACCACCTGCGAAATCCAGCACGCCCCAGTTGTGCATCAAAGCACCTGCTCCGCCCCACACCATGTGGGCCACCGGCGCGTAGACAAGGGTGAACCAGATCGCCATGAACAGCAGCGCCGCCGAGAACTTCATTCGTTCAGCAAAAGCCCCGGCAATCAGCGCCGGAGTGATGATGGCAAAGGTCATTTGAAAGGTGACAAACACCCCTTCCGGAATTTCGCCAACGAGGCTCTCAGCCGTCATGCCTGCCAAAAATGCGCGGTTCAGCCCGCCGACAAAGCTATTGAAGCTAACCTCGCCCTCAACCATGTTGGTGGTATCGACCACCATGCTGTAGCCATAAATCACCCACAACACCCCTACCAGTCCGGCGATTCCGAAACATTGGGTGAACAGTGACAGCATGTTCTTGGCTCGCACGAGACCGCCGTAAAACAGCGCAAGGCCTGGCAAACACATGAACAGCACCAGAACCGCCGCCGTTACCATCCAGGCGGTGCTGCCGGTGTTCAATGCAGGGGCATCAGCCGCCTGTGCCAGCGGTATACATGCACTGAGCGCGAGTAACGCAAGACGTGATTTGCCGGGTAGACGATTAACCATTGAGGAAGCTCCTGCGATGAATGGAAAAGTGTCTGGCAGAAAGCGAGGTGGTGAAGCGCTGGGCCGTTGAGGCCTCTTGGAAGGGTTAAATCAAGCATGGCGTGAACGCAAGAACGCGCTTGCCATAGGCGGCTTCGTGTCAGACAACAATGCAGTTGCAGACAGATCGCCGCCCCGGGCACACGCGCTCCTACGTTAGGTAATGCTTAGTACTGGCTGCCTGGGATCCACGTAGTCCCTGCCAATGGCACCCGAGCCATGGCTGCAGATTCGACGGTCAAGGCCACCAGATCCTCAGGGTCGAGGTTGTGCAGGTGGGATTTGCCGCAAGCCCGAGCCATGGTTTGCGCCTCCAGCACCAGCACACGCAAATAGTTGGCCAACCTGCGCCCACCTTCGATCGGATCCAGGCGTTTTGACAGCTCGGGATCCTGCGTGGTGATACCCGCCGGGTCGCGCCCGTTTTGCCAGTCATCGTAGAAGCCAGCCGCCGAGCCAATTTTCTTGAGCTCATCGTCCAGGCGTGGGTGGTTGTCACCCAGAGCAATCAATGCAGCCGTACCGATGGCCACGGCATCGGCACCCAGTGCCATCGCCTTGGCTACGTCTGCACCGTTACGGATGCCGCCGGAGACAATCAACTGCACCTTGCGGTGCATGCCCATCTCCTGCAGCGCTTGAACCGCCTGTGGGATGGCTGGGAGGATCGGGATGCCGACGTGCTCGATGAACACTTCCTGAGTGGCAGCGGTACCGCCTTGCATACCATCAAGCACGATTACGTCGGCCCCGGCTTTCACTGCAAGCTTGACGTCGTAGTAAGGACGGCTGGCTCCGATTTTCACGTAAATCGGTTTTTCCCAGTCAGTGATTTCACGGATCTCGGCAATCTTGATTGCCAGATCGTCAGGCCCAGTCCAGTCCGGATGACGGCATGCCGAGCGCTGATCAACGCCGATCGGCAGGGTGCGCATACCGGCTACACGCTCGGTCACCTTCATGCCCAGCAGCATACCGCCGCCACCCGGCTTGGCGCCCTGCCCCAAGACGATTTCGATGGCATCGGCCTTGCGTAGATCATCAGGGTTCATGCCATAACGCGAAGGCAGATACTGATAAACCAGGTGTTGCGATTGCCCGCGCTCTTCCGGCGTCATGCCCCCGTCGCCCGTGGTAGTACTGGTGCCTGCAATAGTCGCGCCGCGACCCAGTGCTTCTTTCGCATTGGCCGACAATGCACCGAAGCTCATGCCGGCGATGGTCACCGGGATTTTCAGGTGGATCGGCTTCTTGGCGAACCGGTTACCGAGGATTACATCCGTTCCGCATTTCTCACGGTAGCCTTCCAGCGGGTAGCGCGAGACGCTTGCACCGAGCAGCAGGAGGTCGTCGAAGTGCGGCAGCTTGCGCTTGGTACCACCACCGCGAATGTCGTAGATGCCGGTCTCGGCGGCACGTTGGATTTCCTGGATAGTCAGACGATCAAAGGTGGCCGACTCGCGCAGGACTGGAGTGGTTTTCTCGCTCATTTTCTTGCTCCTGAATCAGTACGCGCAGGCGTTGTCGACTTTGAAGTTGTACAGCTGGCGAGCCGAGCCGTAGCGCTTGAAGTCACTGGCTTTTTCGTTGAAGCCGGCTTTGTTCAGAAGCGCTTGCAACTCTTCAATGTGCTCCGGGCGCATCTCTTTTTCGATGCAGTCAGAACCCAGCGACTCGACCTTGCCTTTGACGAAGATCTTCGTCTCGTACAGAGAGTCACCCAGCGCATCACCAGCGTCCCCGCATACCACCAGGCGTCCCGCCTGCCCCATGAAGCAGCTCATGTGGCCGATGCTGCCGCCGACCACGATATCGATCCCTTTCATCGAGATCCCGCAACGGGCGCCGGCGTCGCCTTCGATCACCAGCAGACCACCATGCGCCGTAGCGCCCGCGGCTTGCGAAGCGCTGCCTTTTACTCGGACGTAGCCAGACATCATGTTCTCGGCGCAACCAACGCCGACGTTCCCGTGCACCGTGATGGAAGCCTTCTGGTTCATACCGGCGCAGTAGTAGCCGGCATGGCCCTGGATATCCACGGACACCGCTTCGTTTACGCCAACCGCGAGGTTGTGCGCACCGTCAGGGTGGGTGACCAGCCACTCTCTTTCCTCAAGCGTCTTCGCTTGATCGTGCAGCGCCTGGTTAAGGTCACGCACGGTGGTGTTGCCAAGATCAAACGTTTTCATGTGCGTGCTCCTTGAGCCGACTCGCGTTCCCAGATGTACATGGTGGCCGGAACAGGTTCCCAGACCTTGGCTTTCTCAATGCCCGGCAGGCTCGACAGCGCCTGATACTCCGAAGCCATTGCGACGTAGTCGTCGGTTTCGGCAAGAATTGCCGGCTTGCAAGCAATCGGATCTCGGATCACGGCGAATCCATTGCGGGTGCCGATTGCGAAGGTGAAAAAGCCGTCCAGTGCTTCGAGCGAACTGTCCAAGGCGGTCTTCAGACTGTCGCCTTGCTGCAGACGCCAGGCCAGGTAACCGGCCGCGACTTCAGTGTCATTCTCGGTGTCGAACTGGATGCCTTCGCGGCGCAGTTCCTGACGCAGGCGGAAGTGGTTTGACAGCGAGCCGTTGTGCACCAGGCACAGGTCAGCGCCGGTGGAGAACGGGTGGCTGCCTTCCATCGTCACGGCGCTCTCAGTCGCCATGCGGGTATGGCCGATGATGTGGCTACCTTTCATCGAACCCAAGCCGAAGCGCTCGGAGATCTCTTTCGGCAAGCCCATCCCCTTGAGGATCTCGATGCTCTTGCCGGCGCTCATGATGCGCACGTCCGGGGCCAGTTCCGCCAAAGCAGAACGTACGGCAGCTTCCTCAGCCTTGATCTTCAACACGATGGCGCTCGCATTTTGGAACCAGTCCAAAGACGCCGCGAGCTTGCCTTCCAGTGCGCCTACCAGCGCTTTGAAGTCGTAGTCATCGCTTGCTGCTTGCAAGGTCAACTTCACCCAGCCATCAGCGACTTCGTCGCCGTAAATGGCAAAGCCGGCACTGTCAGGGCCGCGATCAGTCATGGCCTCCAGCATGGGTTCGAAGAGTTTGCCGAGCTGGGGCTCCAGCGCCGGATTTTTCAGGTATAGCCCCACAATTCCACACATATTGTTAACTCCTGGGCAGAAGACCCCCTACCCATTGGCAGGGTGTCAGAAATGGTTGTTTACGTTGGCTAGATCAGAAGAACTCGGTGTAGCGCTTCACTTCCCAGTCCGAGACGTGGCGGCTGTACTCCACCCACTCCATGCGCTTGAGCTTGATGAACTCACTCACGATTTCGTTGCCAAGCACTTCGGCGAACAGTGGGTCAGCTTCAAGCGCATCACAGGCTTCCTTGAGCGACTGAGGCAAAGTCTTGATGCCGCGCGCGGCGATTTCTTCAAGACTCAACTTGTAGAGGTTCTCGTTACACACCTGGCCGATTTCCAGCTTGCGGTCGATACCGTCCAGTCCCGCGGCGATGATCGCTGCGCTGACCAGGTAGGGATTGCAGCCAGCATCCGGCAGGCGGAACTCCAGACGGCCATACGGGACACGAACCATGGCCGAGCGGTTATTGGCGCCAAAGGCGATGAAGGCTGGTGCCCAGGTCGCCCCGGACAATGAGTTGCCCACAACAAGGCGCTTGTAGGAATTGACCGTTGGCGCTGCGAAGGCGCACAAAGCTGGGCCATGCGCCAGGAGACCTGCAGCGAAGTGATAGGCCATTTTCGACAGACCCATGCCACTCGGGTCGCTCGCATCGTGGAACAGGTTCTTGTTGGTCGCGCTGCTGATCGACAAGTGGAAGTGCATGCCATTGCCCGCACGCTTGGGGTCAGGCTTTGGCATGAACGAGCAGATGATGCCCATATCGTTGGCAATCTCACCGGCAGCCATGCGGAAGAAGGTGAACCGATCCGCCGATTCCATGGCATTGCTGTAGGTGTAATTGATCTCGAACTGGCCGTTGGCGTCTTCGTGATCGATCTGGTAAATATCAAAACCCACTGGCTGCAGGGCTTCGGTCAGACGCTCAAGAAACTCACGCGAGCGGGACAGGCCTTTGTAGTCGTAGCACGGCTTGTCCAGATCATCGCTGGCGTCGACCATCTGAAGCTTGCCCTGCCCGTCGCGCTTGAACAGGCTGAATTCAGGCTCCAGCCCTGTATTCAGCGTCCAGCCACGATCACTCAAACGCTCGACCTGCTTTTGCAGGACGTAGCGGCTGTCGTACGGCCAAGGCTTGTTCTCAACATGACCGATGCATACCACACGGCCGTATCCTGGCTGCCATGGCACTGGCGTGAGTGAAGCCAGGTCACCCTTTGCCATGAAGTCGGGGCCATGCGGCTCCATGCCCATACCGCAGATCGCGAACCCTGCAAAACCCGCCCCGGCTTCGGCGACCATTTCGAGACCCGATACGGGTACCGATTTGGTTTTGGCCGAACCATGGATGTCCACGAACTGAGCCAGGACATACTTGATCCCGTGTGTCTCGATCAGGCGTTGTGTTTCTTGTGGCAACATGGACATGACTCCTGGCTGTAGCAGTTCGTTGGTGGGGAAGTCGATTAGTCGCCCGATCTCATTATTACGATCAGGAAATTTAGTTTCCCATCAGGAATGCAATGAGCTTGCCAACTCATGCCTGTCACCAAAAGTCTCGCTTCGAGGGGAGCCTTTCTGCTTTGTTTATGGGAAAATATTTTTCCCGTGATGAATAAAGACAGCCAATCACTCACTGCGACAAGATTTGCACATTCTCGGTGCGAAAATAAATTTACTGTGCGGAATTAGTGCAAGCCATGAACACAGATGAAAGCCAACCCAAGCTCAAGCTTGAGCAGTACCTGGGCATCCAGATAAAACGCCAACGTCAGGCGCAAGATTTGAAGCTTGCGGACGTGGCGCGCATAGCTGGGATCAGCCAGGGCATGCTTAGCAAGATAGAGAACGCCCAAGTCTCGACCAGCCTTGAAAACCTGAGCCGTCTTTGCGATGTACTCGGCATGCCCATGTCAAAACTGTTCAGCCAGTATGACCAGCAAGGTAGCAGCGCGATTTTGGTCAAACACGATGAAGGGCTGGAAGTCGTTCGCCGAGGCACGGAAAAAGGCCATACCTACCATCTGCTGAACCACACCCGCGGGCCGAAGAAAAGCTTCGAGGCGTACATGGTGAGCATGGATGACGCTAGTGAGGAATTTCCGACCTTCTCCCACCCAGGCACTGAATTCCTTCACTTGCTCGAGGGCGAGTTGGTCTACCGCCACGGGAACCAGCTCTATCATCTGGAAGCCGGTGACAGCCTGACATTTGATGCTGACATTCCCCACGGCCCGGAAAAGCTGGTAAGCGTGCCGATCCGCCTCCTGTCGATCATGAACTACGCCCCCTCCGACACTTGACCCCCCGCATTGCCACGAGTCCAGGCTCAACCTGGACTCGCCTTCTCGCCCTCCCCACGCCTACGACTCTCCTCTCTAAATTTCCTGCCAGTAAAATTTCTTTCTCGCACGTGTAGACGTGCCAGCTGAATTCGCCTATAAATTCGCCATCCGGAATATTTAATTCTCTAAGAGAATATTTATTGGCGGGCGAATCTGCATTTCACCGATGAATCAATTGCCGGAAATCACGCCGCGCACCTCTGAGGACTGACCATGCAACATGAAAAAAACCATTTCATTCTCAAAATCAGCTGCGCTGCGACCTCCGGCATCGTGGCGGCAGTGACCTCCTACCTGGCGGGCAATGCTTGCTACATCGGTGAGATGGCGCAGTTCGACGATGAGTTGAGCGGCAAATTTTTCATGCGGGCGGTGTTTCGTTTCAACGATGGCCACGAAGGCGACATCGCTCAGCTGAAAGCCGGCTTCGAAGACGTCGCTCAAGCTTTCGGCATGCAGTGGGAGCTGTACGACACTCGCCAGCCGATGCGCGTACTGCTGATGGTCAGCAAATTCGACCACTGCCTCACCGACCTGCTCTATCGCTACCACAAGGGCGAAATGGACATGACCATCACGGCTATTGTCTCCAACCACCTTGATCTACGCCCTATGGCCGAGCGCGAAGGCATTCGTTTTATCTACTTGCCGGTGACCAAGGAGACCAAAGCTCAGCAGGAAGCGGCGCTAATGAAGGTCGTGGATGAGACCGGGACCGACCTCGTCGTCCTCGCCCGCTACATGCAGATCCTTTCTGATGATCTGTGCAAGCAGATATCGGGCCGTGCGATCAATATTCATCACTCGTTCCTGCCAGGGTTCAAGGGCGCCAAGCCTTATCACCAAGCCTATGAGCGCGGCGTGAAACTGATTGGCGCCACAGCCCACTACGTAACCAGCGATCTGGACGAGGGCCCGATCATCGAGCAGGAAGTCCAGCGCGTCGATCATGCCTATCTGCCAGACGACCTGGTCGCCATCGGACGCGACACTGAAACCGTGGCGCTTTCCAAAGCGGTCAAGTACCACCTGGAGCACCGGGTATTCCTCAACGAAGACAGAACGGTGATCTTCCGATGAATACTTCCAAACTGATTGACGGCAAAGCGGCGTCAACCCGGGTGATGAAGCAGGTTCGGGACGATGTCGATCGGCTGAGAGCCGACGGCATCTTCCCTGCGCTCGCTGTGGTACTCGTCGGGCAAGATCCTGCCAGCCAGGTCTATGTGCGCAACAAGATCCTCCGCGCGCAAGAAGCGGGCATCAAATCGCTCGAGTACCGCCTGACTGAGGAAACCTCGCAAGGTGAACTGCTCAAGCTGATCGGTGACCTGAACGCGGACGACGCCGTGAACGGCATTCTGCTGCAGCTCCCATTGCCTGAGCACATCGAGGAAACGCTTGCGTTGCAGGCCATTGCCCCGGGCAAAGACGTCGATGGGTTTCACAGTGAAAATGTAGGCGGCTTAAGCCAGGGTCGCGATGTGCTGACGCCGTGCACCCCCAGCGGCTGCATGCAACTGCTTGAAGATGCTTGCGGCGACCTGAGCGGCAAGCACGCCGTTGTTATCGGGCGATCCAACATCGTCGGCAAACCCATGGCCGCTCTGCTGCTGCAGGCGCATTGCTCGGTCACTGTGGTGCATTCGCGCAGCGTCGATGCCAAAACCCTGTGCCGGCAGGCAGACATTGTCGTTGCCGCCGTCGGACGACCACGGATGATCGATGCAAGCTGGCTCAAGCCAGGAGCTGTGGTCATCGATGTTGGCATTAATCGCATAGATGAAAACGGCCGCAGCAAGCTTGTTGGCGACGTCGACTTCGCCAGCGCGTTACCCCAGGTTTCGGCTATCACCCCAGTTCCTGGTGGCGTTGGGCCAATGACCATTGCCTTTCTGATGAAAAACACCGTTACCGCTGCGGTGCAGCAGGCTCATGCACAACGCGTTTCCTCGGAGGCCACATGCCTTTCAATCTCCTGAAATACGGGCTCAGCTCTGAATACCCGGTCGAAGTGGATTTGCCTGCTCCCAAGGCGCTCAAACCTTCCTACGATGTGGTAATCATCGGCGGGGGTGGCCACGGCCTGGCAACCGCCTATTACCTGTCCAAGTACCACGGCATCACCAATATCGCGGTGCTGGAGAAGGGTTATCTGGGCGGCGGCAACACGGCGCGCAACACAGCGGTCATCCGCTCCAACTACCTCACTAGCGAGGGTGTGCGCTTTTACGCCGAGTCAGTACGGATGTTTGAAGGGCTGTCCAATGAATTCGACTTCAACATCATGTATTCCCATCGTGGCCAACTGACGTTGGCCCACACCGACGCCACCGTGCGCTCGTTCCGTCAGCGTGCAGAGGTCAACAAGCACTTCGGCGGACGTACCGAAATGCTTGACCGCCAGCAGATTCGCGAGCTCGTGCCGACCCTCAACCTCGACCCTGGGCATCTCCCGGTGATCGCAGGTCTCTGGCACATAGACGGCGCGACTGCCCGGCATGACGCCGTAGCTTGGGGTTACGCCAAACAGGCAGCTAAACGTGGCGTGGAAATTCATCAACTTACCGAAGTCCAGGAGCTGGTGATCGAGAATGGCACCATCAAGGCGGTGAAAACCAATCGCGGCACCATCAAGTGCGGCTGCGCGGTGCAGGCAGTGGCAGGCATGAGTTCGCAGATGATGAAGAAAGCGGGCATTCGCTCGCCGATCCAGACCTTCCCTCTGCAAGCCATGGTGACCCAGCCGTTCAAGCCGTTCCTCGATCCCTTGGTGAGTTCCTCTGCCCTGCACTGCTACGTGCAACAGACCAGCCGTGGAGAGGTGGTGTTCGGTGGCGGCTCCGATCCCTACCCGCTGTTCAACACCCGCTCGACGCTGGATCTGAAAGAAAGCCTGCTGGCCCATGCAATCGAGATGTTCCCGTTCCTGGCCAACGCCAAACTGATGCGTCAATGGGCCGGCATTACCGACATGACTCCGGATTACAGCCCGATCATGGGGTTGTCCCCGGTGAAGAACTATTACCTGGATGCCGGCTGGGGCACCTGGGGCTTCAAGGCCACCCCGATTTGCGGCAAGACCATGGCCGAACTCGCCGCCAGCGGGGGCAAGGTACCTGAGTTGATCAAGCCGTTCGGCCTCGAGCGGTTCTCAACTTTCCAGCAGGTAAACGAGATGGGCGCGACAGCGGCCAGCCACTGAGGAGCAAGACATGAAAGTGATGAATTGCCCCCTCAACGGGCCACGCAACATCAGCGAGTTCACCTATGGAGGGGAGTTCAAGCAGATGCCCGACCCGCAGGCATGTACCGATGCTGAATGGGCCGACTACGTGTTCAACAGCGATGACACGCTGGGCGTGGTTCGCGAGTGGTGGATGCATAACCCTTCCAGCTACTGGTTTCTGGCCGAGCGGCACACTGGCAGCGACGAGATTCTGCGCACCTTCGATCCCAAAGAGCTGTTCAACACCCGCGTTGAATTCACCAGCGCCAAGGAGACCACGCAATGAGCCGCCTACCCGCTCCCATGGGCTTGTTGATCGACCGCAATCAGCCCCTTCATTTCAGTTTCGATGGCAAAGCCTATCAGGGGTTTGCAGGTGACAGCATCGCAAGTGCCTTGCTCGCCAATGGTCGCTTCCTGCTCTCCCGCTCGTTCAAATATCACCGCCCGCGCGGCCCGCTAACCATGGCGGGTCAAGACGCCAATACACTGGTGCAGCTGCCGAGCGAGCCCAACGTTCTGGCGGATACTCACCTGCTGGAAAGTGGTGCGCAGGTGACCGGGCAAAATTTCAACGGTTCTCTGGACAACGACAAAGACGCGTATCTTGGCAAGTTCTCCAAGTTCATGCCGGTCGGCTTCTACTACCGCTCATTCTACAAGCCTAAGGGTGCATGGAAGCTGTGGGAGCCGATCATTCGCAAGAAGGCTGGACTCGGCGTGCTGGATCTCGAATTCCAACCCGAGTATTTCGACAAGGCCTACCTGTTTGCCGATCTCGCCGTAGTCGGTGCAGGCCCTGCTGGATTGCAGGCGGCACTGACCGCTGCCAATGCCGGGGCGAAGGTTTTGCTTATCGAGCAACAAACGATCCTCGGCGGCTCGCTTAACTATGCCCGTTTCGATATCGAAAACCGACGTGCTCACACCCTGCGCCGCGAGCTGATCAACGCTGTTGAAAGCCACGCAAACATCCAGGTGCTGAAGAAAGCCACGTGCAACGCCTGGTTCACCGATAACTACCTACCGGTGATTCAGGGCAAACGCATGTACAAGGTGCGCGCCACCCAGTGCCTGATCGCCAGCGGCTCGTTCGATCAGCCGGTGATTTTCCGTAACAACGACTTACCCGGCGTGATGCTCAGCAGTGCAGCCCAACGCCTGATGAAACTCTATGCCGTAAAGCCTGGCAAACGCGCAGTGGTACTCACGGGGAACGACGACGGCTACTACGCAGCACTCGATCTGCATGAGCAAGGTGTCGAGGTTGCTGCGCTGGTGGACATGCGCACCAATCCCGCTGATCGCGCGTTGCTGATCGCGCTGGAACAGCGCGCAATCACCTGCCACCTCGGCAGCACCGTGTTCGAGGCGCTGCATGAAAAAGGCATGCGCCATGTCAGCGGCGTCGACATCCGCAAGATCACCGGCCTCGGCCAAGTCGCGAACAGCAGCTTGCACCTGGATTGCGATTTGCTCTGTATGTCCGGCGGCTACATGCCGGTCTATCAGTTGCTGTGCCAAGCCGGCGGCAAGCTGTCTTATGACGATCAACAGGCTGAGTTCACCTTGAGTGGCCTGCCGAAGAATCTCAGCGTTGCAGGCTCTGCCCACGGCTTCCACGTGCTTGACAACGTGCTTGCCGATGCCACCCGTACAGCCTCCGACATCATTTCGGCGCTGGGCCTGGGCCCCGACATCAAGCCACTGCCGCTTCGTTCAGAAGCGCAAGTCAATTTCCCATGGCCGATTTTCCCGCACCCCAAAGGCAAGGACTTTGTCGACTTCGATGAAGACCTGCAGGTGCGCGATATCATCAATGCCACGAAGATCGGCTATCGAGATGTGCAACTGGTCAAGCGCTATTCCACCGTGGGCATGGGGCCGTCTCAAGGGCGCCACTCAGCCCTGCCAACCGCTCGACTGGTGGCAGCGTCCACTCAGCGCAGCGTCAGCGAAACAGGCGTAACTACAGCGCGCCCTCCATTTGAGGCGGAGAAGCTTGCCCATGTCGCGGGTCGAGCGTTTGATCCGTACCGCCAGACCCCCATGCACCGCAGTCATCTGGAAGCCGGCGCGATAATGATGCCTGCCGGTATCTGGCAGCGCCCTGCCTACTACGGCAAACCGGGCGAGCGGGACACATGCATGCAGGCCGAGGCGCTGCACGTGCGCCGGAAGGTCGGCATCATCGACGTTTCGACGCTGGGCGGTCTGGACGTGCGCGGGCCTGACGCTGCCGAACTTCTCAACCGCATGTACACCTTCGCATTTCTCAAGCAGCCAGTGGGTCGCTCACGCTACGCGCTGATGACCAACGAACATGGGGTGGTGATCGACGATGGCGTCTGCGCGCGCTTTGCCGAAAACCACTTCTACGTCACTGCCACTACCAGCGGCGTGGATCGGATCTATCAACAGATGCTCAAGTGGAACGCGCAATGGCGCCTGAACGTCGACATCGCTAACGTCACCGCCGCCATCTCGGCAGTCAACGTGGCGGGGCCCGACTCCCGCAAGGTGCTCGAGAAAGTGTGCTCGGATCTTGATCTGTCCGCTGAAGGATTCCCATACCTGGGCGTTCGCCTGGGCACCGTGGCCGGGATCAAGGCACGGCTCCTGCGGGTAGGCTTCGTAGGGGAATTGGGTTACGAAATCCACGTACCTGCACGTCATGCGTTGAAGCTTTGGGATGCACTGATAGAGGCCGGCAAGGCATTCGACATTCGCCCATTTGGTGTCGAGACCCAGCGCCTGCTGCGCCTGGAAAAAGGCCATGTGATCATCAGCCAGGACACCGACGGCATGACCCATCCCAGCGAAATCGACATGGGGTGGGCGGTCAGCCGTAATAAGCCGTTCTTTGTCGGCCGCCGCTCCGTGGACATCCTTGAAGCGCAGCCACAGAAACGCAAGCTGGTGGGCTTCACGCTGCCCAAAACCAGCCCGCAACCGCTCGAAGGCCATCTGGTTCTCAAGGGGCCAGACATCAGCGGCAATGTGACGTCCTGTGAATATTCGCAAAGCCTTGATCAGATCATCGGCCTGGCCTACGCCGCCTTTGATCAGAGCACTCCGGGGCAGCAGATTCCGATCCGAGTTGAAGATGGTGTGGTCGTCCAGGCAACCGTCGTAAAGCTCCCCTTCTTCGATCCAGACAACCAACGCCAGGAGCTCTGACATGTCCAACCTCAATGAAATCGGCCCGGGCCCACTTCAGCAATGTGCGGTGGTCGATCTGACGGGGCTTCCAAGGGTTGGTTTCCGCGGCGCGCAGAGTGGCGAATACCTGCAGTCCCGTGGCTTCAGCCTTCCTGATAAGCCAAATCAGGCCATTACCCAACCGGACGGTAGCCACGTGGCGCGTCTGTCGCAGACAGAGTATTTGCTCCTGGGCAGCCTGAGAGACAGAGGTGAGCGCATCGCCGATGAAGAAGCTCGCTGGGAGATGGATCATCTGGCCAATTACCTTTTGCCTCGCGAAGACAGCCATGCGTGGATGCAGTTGAGCGGCGTTCACGCGGCTGAAGTCATGGCCAAACTGTGTGGGGTTGATCTACGCAGCACTGCATTCGCGCAAGGCGCCGTTGCACAAACATCGGCTGCAAGGATCAATGTGGTCGTCATCAACATCAGTGCTGAATCGCACCCGATCCTTCACATCCTCTGTGATCGCGCTTCGCTCGAATATTTCAAAGGCGCACTAATGGATGCGATGGCTGAGTTTGCTGGACAAGCCCTGCAGATCGACGCGCTGTATTAGGTGATACAGATCATGCTGTGCTGACTACGACTCAAGCCATGTCCGCTACGGTCGTGGCCGGCACACATGATATCGATTCCCAGATCCCGGAAGAGCAACGAACGATGATCGACGCCCCCGTTAAGGATGCCGACTACAGCGTACCTGCCCTCGCCCGAGGGCTCGCGGTGCTTGGCCTGTTCAACGCTCGAACGCGTAGTCTGAGCATGCAGGAGATCGCCGAGCGATTGAACGTCAGCACCTCGGCGCTGTACCGGATAGTGTTCACGTTGACCGATACGGGTTACTTGAACAAACACAACAGTCAGTACGAGCTCGGAGCCCGAGTCATCAGCGACGGCTTCAATTACCTCGCCAGCCGCGACATTGTCGATGTCGCCATGCCTCACTTGAATCAATTGCGAGATCGCACTTCTCTCTCCTGCCATTTGGCCGTGCGGGAGAATACGGAAAGCCTGTATGTCTACCGAGCGTTTGCAGCTCAGCGGCTGTCCGTAAACATTCCGGTCGGCACCCGCATCGCATGCCACTGCACGGCGATTGGCCGCATGCTACTCACCGGCCTTGACCAGGTAGAACTCGCCGCACTTTACCAACACATCCGTTTGGACGATTACCCTGCCCCTGCTCCGCGGACTCAGCTCGAGCTGCAAGACATGATCGAGGGCGACAGAGCGCGAGGATGGGTGCTGCATCGTTCGGATTACTCCACCGCAATTGCCATGGCTGTGAAAGATCATCGAGGGCAAGTGGCGGCTGCAATCAACCTTTCAGGCCCGGATGCCGTGATGGATCCGAAGGGTGCGACGGAAAAGTTCGAGGCATTGCTGCGCGAGTGCAGCGCAAGGATCAGCGCCGATCTGGGGTACGCCTAGATATCCAAGCGTGTTGATCCGTCTACGCGATCAGGTGGCTGATGTATCGGCCCTGGAATTCATGCATCCAGGGGCGGTCTCCAGGCCCTCCTCCTCCTCACGCCAGCGCTTGCTGCCGGTGTGCATGTCCGCGGGTCTTGAGGGTCAGTTCATCCGGCAGGAACGGACAGTGATGCTGGTAGCGCGTGCCTTTCAATACATCCATCCATGAGCAAGCCCCGCAGGCACCAAGAAAAAACTTGCAAAGAGTAACTACGACCAATAGAGTCGTAGTTACTCGAGGGCGCCCTGAGCGTGCTCGAAACCACCTTCCCCTGAAGACATTCGCGGAGCACCTGCATGAAATCCAACATCCTGATCATTGGTGCCGGCTTTGCCGGTGTCTGGAGTGCCCTGAGCGCCGCCCGCCTGCTGGACCGAGCCAAGCGTGACGACCTGAGCATCAGCGTGCTGGCGCCGCAGCCAGAGCTGCGCATCCGTCCGCGCTTCTACGAAGCCGACGTGCATGGCATGAAGGCGCCGCTAGGTGAACTGTTCGACGCGGTGGGTGTGCAGTTCATCGAAGGCCATGCGCAAGGCATCGACGCCCAGGGGCGCAGCGTCAGCTTCACCGACGCCGATGGTCAACCGCAGCAGATCACCTATGACCGGCTGATCCTTGCCGCCGGTAGCCAGGTGGCACGCCCGGCAGTACCGGGGCTGGCCGAACACACCTTCGATGTCGACCAGATAGAGTCGGCCATGCGCCTGGAGCAGCACCTGGCATCTCTGGCTGCCCTGCCCGCCTCGCCGGCACGCAACACCGTAGTGGTGTGCGGCGGCGGCTTCACCGGCATCGAGACCGCCACCGAAATGCCTGCACGCCTGCGCGCCGTACTCGGTGACGCTGCGGTACGCGTGCTGGTGGTCGACCGCGGCGCCAAGGTGGGCGCAGCGCTGGGCGCAGGCATCACGCCGTCGATCGTTGCCGCCTGCGAGCAGGCGGGTGTCGAGTGGCTGGCGGGTACGTCAGTGGTGGCCGTCGATGCCGGTGGCGTTACGCTGGACAACGGCGAGTACA
>Ga0213824_1000150_pt1 | contig 59805 bp, 52 predicted proteins | sample MC6MC0906MG_FD_179892 | JGI IMG/M metagenome (GOLD analysis project Ga0213824, IMG submission 179892) | Enriched soil aggregate microbial communities from Iowa State University, Ames, United States - MC6-MC0906-MG | ecosystem: Environmental > Terrestrial > Soil > Unclassified | place: USA: Iowa...
AGCGCCTGGCCCATCGTTGCCGACGCCTGATCCGCCTTGAAGCCGGCCTGATGGTCGCGCCCCTGGAGCCTTGATGGCACGTTTGCCGCTATTGCGCCTGTTCAGCCTTGCCATGCGCCAACTGCTGCGCGACGCCCGCGCCGGCGAATTGCGCGTGTTGTTCTTCGCCTTGCTGGTGGCCGTGGCCGCCAGCACCGCCATCGGCTATTTCGGTGCGCGCCTCAATGGTGCGATGCTGTTGCGCGCCACCGAGTTCCTCGGCGCCGACCTGGTACTTGAAGGCAGCTCGCCAGCACGGCCAGAGCAAATCCGCTCAGGCACTGAACTGGGCCTGGATCACGCCCGCGTCGTGGAATTTTCCAGCGTCATTGCCACCGATAACGGCATCCAGCTCTCCAGCATCAAGGCGGTCAACGAGCAGTACCCGCTGCGTGGCGAACTGAAAAGCGCGGCTGCGCCCTTTGGTGATGAAACTCCAGGCGGCGGACCGAAACCCGGCGAAGCCTGGGTGGAAGCGCGACTGCTGACGGCACTGGACCTCAAGGTCGGCGACAGCATCGATGTGGGCATGAAGACACTGCGCCTGGCCCGCGTGCTGACCTACGAGCCGGACCGTGCCGGCAACTTCTACAGCCTCACACCGAGGGTGATGATCAATCTGGCAGACTTGGACGCCACCGGTGTGGTGCAGCCCGGCAGCCGCGTGAGTTATCGCGAACTGTGGCGCGGGCCACAGGGCAGCACCGTGCTGCAAACCTATCGTGACCTGGTCAAGCCGGGGCTCGCCGCAAACCAACGCTTGCAGGACTCGCGGGACGGCAACCAGCAGATCGGCGGTGCCTTGGGCAAGGCCGAGCGTTACCTGAACATGGCCAGCCTGGTGGCAGTGCTGTTGGCCGGTGTGGCCGTGGCGCTGTCGGCCAATCGCTTCGCCACCCGACGCTTCGACGCCAGTGCCTTGCTGCGTTGCCTGGGATTGTCGCGACGTGAAGCCATGTTGCTGTTCAGCCTGCAACTGAGCGTACTGGGACTGCTGGCGAGCCTCACCGGCGCCCTGCTCGGCTGGCTGGCGCAGTTTGGCCTGTTCTATTTCCTCCATGACCTGCTGCCGGCAGACGTACCTCCCGGCGGGCTGCTACCGGCAATCGCCGGGATCGGCACCGGGCTGGTCGCCCTCGCCGGCTTCGCCCTACCGCCCCTGGCTGCGCTGGGTCGCGTGCCACCGCTGCGGGTCTTGCGGCGCGACCTGCTGCCGATCCCTTCCAGTACCTGGATGGTCTATGGCGCGGCGCTGTTTGCCCTGGGCCTGATCATGTGGCGCCTGAGCCTCGACCTGGTGCTGACCTTCGCCCTGCTCGGCGGCGGCGTGGTGGCTGCGCTGGTACTCGGCGGCCTGCTCCTGCTGCTGTTGCAAAGCCTGCGTCGCTTGCTGGCGCGCGCCTCGTTGCCGTGGCGACTGGGCCTGGGCCAACTGTTGCGTCATCCACTGGCGGCAGCCGGTCAATCCCTGGCATTCGGTTTGATCCTGCTCTCCATGGGCTTGATCGCCCTGCTGCGTGGCGAGCTGCTCGACACCTGGCAAAACCAACTGCCCAAGGACGCTCCCAACTATTTCGCCTTGAATATCCTGCCGGCCGACAAGGACGCGTTCGGCGCCCGCCTGCTGGAACTGCAGGCACAGTCCGCGCCGTTGTATCCGGTGGTGCCAGGTCGCTTGATCAGTATCAATGGCGAGCCCGTGCAGGAAATCGTCAGCAAGGACTCCAGCGGCGATCGCGCGGTACAACGTGACCTGAGCCTGACCTGGGCTGCCGACCTGCCACCAGGCAACGCCCTGACCGCCGGTTCGTGGTGGTCACAGCAACCCACCGATGAAATCCCCGGCGTATCGGTCGAGGCCAAGGTGGCGCAAAGCCTCAAGCTCAAACTCGATGATCACCTGGTGTTCACGGTAGGCGGCGAAAACCGTGAAGCGCGGGTGACCAGCCTGCGGACCATCAACTGGGATAACTTCCAGCCCAACTTCTTCATGATTTTCCAACCAGGCACCTTGAAGGACCTGCCCGCCACCTACCTGACCAGCTTTTACCTGGCGCCTGGGCACGACCAGCAGATCGTCGACCTGTCCCGTGCTTTCCCGGCGGTGACCATCCTGCAAGTCGAAGCACTCTTGGAACAATTGCGCAGCATCCTCGCCCAAGTGACCCTGGCGGTGGAATACGTACTGCTGTTTGTCTTGGCGGCGGGGATGGCGGTGCTGTTCTCCGGCCTCCAAGCCACCCTCGATGAGCGTATCCGCCAAGGGGCGCTGTTACGTGCACTGGGCGCGGAACGCAAGCTGCTGGTCAAGGCCAGGCGTATTGAGTTCGGTTTGCTGGGTGCCGTGAGCGGCCTGCTCGCAGCGCTGGGGACCGAACTGGTGACCTTTGTACTGTATCGCTATGCGTTTGACCTGGCTTGGCAGCCTCATCCGTGGCTGTTGTTGCTGCCGGTAATCGGTGCCGTATTGATCGGCGGTGCCGGTGTATTCGGCACTCGCCGCGCACTCAACGCCAGCCCGCTGACCGTGCTACGCGAAGGATGAAACAGTCGGTCCGCGTTCATCACTGAACGCGGACCGATTTTGCTCACTTCACATACTCGATGCCGGTGATCCACCAGCACACTTCTCCACCCGGGGTCTGCACGATGGCCTCATCGTCTACTTCCTTGCGCAACAACGCGCGGGCCATGGGTGAGTCGATGGAGATGTAGTCCATGCGATCATAAATTTCGTCATATCCGACGATGCGAAAACGTTTGGTCTCACCTTGCTCGTTCTCGATGTCCACCCAGGCGCCGAAGAACACCTTGCCCTCTTGCTCGGGCATGTACTCCACCACCCGCATGTCTTCCAGGCGCTTGCGCAGGTAACGCACGCGACGGTCGATCTCACGCAACAGTTTCTTGTTGTACTGGTAATCGGCGTTTTCGCTGCGGTCTCCCAGCGAGGCCGCCCAGGTCACTTTGCGCGTGGTGTCCGGGCGCTTTTCGCGCCACAGGTAATCCAGCTCCTTCTTCAGCGCTTCATGACCTTCTTTGGTAATCAGCTTGGTACTCAAACGCTCACATCCCCAGGCAGTGTCCACAGGTGCCGATACGCCCGGATTTCAAACCCGGCCTTCGGCTGGCTGGCGTTGATGATAAATGAACCCGTGAAAGTAGCCAGACCAGTCTAGTTATCCAACACCTGGTCCAGCTCAAGCAGCATGCCCCGCAGGTTCTGTCGCAAGCCCGACACGTGCGACGTCATCACCTTCAAAGACTCTGTTCTCTGGCTGACCGCGAGCGACTGTTCTTGCAGTTGAGTGATGCGCTGCTCCAGTGCTCGAACCTTCTCTTCCAACTGGCCTTGCTCCTGCTGCAATCGCGCCTGCCATTGCTCAAGTGCCGTCTCCCGTTCGATTGCCGCGAGTTTTTGCTGGGTCAACTCTTGGGCTACACGGGCAAGGTTGGTCAACGTGCTGTCCACTTCGAACAACGTGCTGTGGTCCGCGGCTGGCGAGCGCTTCGGTGGCGCAGGTACATCGAGTTCAGGCTGGATAGCGGGTGAGGCGTGCGCCCTGACGATGGGCGCTTCGACAGGCCTCTGTCGAATCTCCTCAACGGGATGTTCATCCACAGGCATATGGGGAGTCTCGGATGCGCTGCCCCGTCTAGCAGGAGGAGAGGTCATTTGCGACGAGAAACGAATGGACGGCACGATCACTGAGGCGTTTTCAATCGCCGGCTGTGTCGGCGCAGACATGCCCAGGGTGATCACTTTCATCACCAGCGCCTTCTTGATGATTACCGAATGATGGTCCTCGGGCCTGGCAGGCGGCAGCTTGCAGCCTTTCAAATCGACAAAATGATAGAGCACCTGGGTTTCCGTCACTCCGCCCGCCTTCATCCCCGAAGCGGCCAACGTCAGGATTTGCTTAAACACATGCAATGCCAACTGCAAATCTTCTCTTGACTCAACTCCACCCAGGAAGTATCGGTCAACTTTCTTACGTAACGAGGCGATATAAACCCTGGAACTTTCCGGTTCAACTTCCTCATCCAGACTATAGACAAGAAAGTTGGAGGCCGTCTGACCTATGGCAAAGCCACAGAGCAATGCACCGTTAACCGGAGCATCTTGGCCATCGCGTTCAAGAACAAGGGTACGTAGCAGCATCATGCTATTAGACCTCACTGAGCAGGGCAGAAATTTATCTAAATAACAGATAAACATTCAAAAATTTGACATTCCGCAACCTATCACATTGTTTCAGCGGACTGCCCAACTGGCGCGTAGGACTTCTCTTATTAAGAGTTATCGGCGTTCCCAAAAACGGCCATTACCCGTACCCTTTTTTAACGCCCCCTACGTCATGCCAAACTTTTTCGGTAAAAAAATGATCGAAATAAGCAATCTGACAAAACACACGGGTAACACAACTATACTCAGCGACCTTTCATTCAGCGCCAATCAACAAGAATGCCTGGGATTGTTCGGAAAGGATCATAGGGCCAAAACAACTCTGCTCGACCTAATGGCAGGTTCAACGCAGCCGTCCAGCGGTTATATAAACATCCAGGGTTTGGATATCCAAACCCGTGCACTTAAAGCAAAGCAACTCGTTGGCTATCAACTGTCCATGGACCTTGGCCATCCCACGATGTCCGTCAAAGTGTTCCTTGGATTCATCGCCGCCGTTCGCGGCTTCCACGGCGCCGAAAAACGCGCGCGGCTGGAGCAGGCTGTCGCGCGACTGGATCTGTTTCCGGTGCTCGATGCCCCCCTCGATGCCCTCTCCATCGGCTGGAAACGCAAAGTCGCCATCGCCCAGGCCGTCCTGCATAACCCTGCCTTGTTGCTGCTGGATGAGCCAACCGAAGGGCTCGCACCTGAACAGAAGCATTCCTTCAGGGCACTTATCCAGTCATTGACGCAAGAAATGACAGTGATCATCGCCTCTCGTCACTGCGATGAACTGTCCGAGTTGTGCAAACGCGCACTCGTCATCGCGGGCGGTCGCCTGGTCGCCGACACCCCACTGCCCGATCTACAACGCGACTCACGGCATTTCCAGGCAGTGACCCTGGCCGCGGACACTCCACTGGATCTGCTGGCCTTGGCCGTACTGCCCGGCGTGGCTGGCATCGAAGAGCATCGACATGCACCCGGTACAGTGACGGTACTCGCCATGCCGGGGCACACCATCTATCCCCATATCAACACGCTGATTGCCAGTCGCCGCTGGAAAATCAACTCATTGAGCCTGGAACCAGGTCGCCTGAATGATGTGGTCCACCACCTGAGCCAGGAGGCGCCCCTTTGAAACTACTGCCCATCATTTTAAAGCGCCAGCTCGCCAGCTATGCCTGCACACCCAGTACTTACCTGCACATCGCCGCCTTTCTCATCCTGTCAGTGACATTGGCAAGATACGTGAGCCCGTGGCCGGAACAGAACAGCAGTGACTTGCAGGTATTCTTCCAATTTCACCCCTGGTTGTACTTATTGCTGATTCCCGCCTTGGCCACGCGACTCTGGGCGGATGAGTGCAGTGCAGGGTTTCTCGGGCTGATGAAAACCATGCCCATCACTACCTATGAATGGGTGATTGGAAAATTCCTCGCTGCCTGGCTGGTGGTAGGCACAGCCCTATTGCTGATGCTTCCTCTCGTCATCATTGCCAATTACTTGGGCAGGATCGATAACAGTGTTATTGCTTCGCAATTTTTCGCAAGTTGGTTGCTGGCGGGCAGTTATCTGTCGGTCGGTTGTTTTATCTGTACGCTTGTACGCCAGCGCACAGTTATCTTCGTACTGACCCTGGGCCTGCTTCTGACAGCCAGTGGTCTTTCTTCCATCTTGGACTCACTTGAACATCAAGCGCCTATCGGATTGATCGACAGCTTGGCCGCCCTCAGCCCTTCTTTGCGATTCAGCAGCATCGATGATGGGAAACTCACACTTCGTGGCACGCTTTACTTCATCAGTATGATCCTCGCCTTTCTCACCGCGACGATAGTCAAACTCAACTATACACACAGCTGAGAAGGGAAATCCTCAATGCGGTCCTCGCTGCGCACCAGCATGACACTCGCCGTCACCTTCCTGCTTTTCCTGGCGTTCAACCTGGTTTGGATAGGCAAACTTCCTGATATACGGTGGGATCTTTCTGAACACAAAATTCATACCTTCGCGCCTGCGGTAAAACAGCTGCTCACTACGCTGGAAGACCCAGTGGACTTGTATTACTTCAACTCCAGCAACGACCCGAAAAGAAGCTACGCGGTGCAACGCTACAGCAAGCGTATTGAAGACCTGCTCAAGGAGTACGAGAAAACGGCCAACGGCATGATTAACCTGCACCTTATTGAGCCGGCCCCTTTTTCGGAGGATGCCTACAAGGCCCGACTGTCCGGGCTAGACGACAATGCTGGGTTTCTCGGCCTTATCGGCACCCGTGTTGGTCACGGTGTACGACGTATTGGCTCCTTCAGCCTCGACCAGGAGCCCTTGCTTGAGTATGAAATCGGCCATCTGCTGTATAAATTGCAGCACCCCGAGCGCCCGGTCATCGCGCTATTGTCGGGATTAGCGATGGACAAATCCGCAAGCCGGCTGTTGCAGGAACTGCAGCAGGAATTCGACCTGGTCAATCTGGAACCGGCTGCCGCATCCGTCCCCCAGCAGATCAAAACACTGATGGTCGTGCATCCTCAGGTGTTGCCTGAGCGAACTGTGTATGCCATTGAACAATTTGTATTGAAGGGCGGCAGGTTGATGATGTTTATCGACCCTTTGACTGAACAACGCCCAAACCTCCCTTCAGGCAACACTCGGCTGAGCGAGTTACTGGCCGCCTGGGGTATCCAGATGCCGGCGGACCAGCTGGTGGTGGACGACGTCTACACGCCAAGGGAGACACAGGGTGCGCCCAATCAGGTCCGATTGAACCTGCCTCGCCAGGCAATGAACACCCATGACATCAGCACATGGAACCTCAGCAGGGTGACGGTATCGAGCAGTGGCGCCCTCTCCCCCTTGAGCAAGAGCCGCACGACCTTCACCCCGCTCCTGCACAGTTCCGAACAGTCTGTCCTGTTGGACGTTAATGGCCTCACAAGCGCGGCTGCGATCGACGCATTGATTGAAGAGGCATCGAAGCAGGAACGACAGCATGTGATTGCTGCGCGTATCGAGGGGCCGAGCTATTCGGTGTTTCCCGATGGCATCAAGGGGCAGCCGCCCGGTTTGCAGAAAGCGGCACAGATTCATGCTGTAGTGGTTGCCGATACGGACATGCTCATGGATAAGGTCAACGATTCGGCGCCCGACGGCAACGCGCTGTTTGTCTTGAATACCCTCGACAATCTGTCCGTCCCCGACACACTCGCCGCCATTCGCCCGCGCGCGCCTCAGGAAACGTCGCCAAACAGGTTGGAGCGCATGCGCAACGTCGCGAAACAGGCCTATCGTCTGAAAGCCGGCGAGCTGGAGCGGCGCCTGCAACGCACTGAGCAGGAATGGCAGCGGCTTAGTCCGTGGACAACCGCCCTTGGCACCCAGGCAGTGGACACCACCACTCAGCTGCAGGCACTCAACAAGGAACGTCTGCGCTTGCCCATGGAACTGCATACCCTGGAGCACGAAGCCTATGCCCAGGTGCGTCGATTGGAGTGGGTTATAAAACTGACGGTGACCTTTGCGATACCCGTGACCTTATGCCTGATCGCCTGGCTGGTCTTTCTGGGCCAACGCCGTCGCCGGCTGAAAGCCGGCAACCTCATTCACTGAACGCTCAACGACGGGCGATCAGCCCTTGCCGGGCAATGCGAGTCAACTGACGGATGACCTCATCGGCGTCGCCAGCACTGGGCGCCTGGATAACCGCAAGGTCAAAACTGTTGCTGGCAAACCGCGCAAGAGAATCGCCATCTTCGACAAACTGGATCAGGAACGCGGATGGTCGGCCCGTACGACGCGGCCAGCCGTCCAGGTAGCGCAACAGCGTCGGCTGGTGTTTGCCGCCCAAGAGAATTTTAGGATTGCGTTGAGTGAGGTCCGCGGTGATCGGGCCAGGCGTATCAGGGGGCGTAGTGCATTCATTGTGTCGTGTCTCTGCCTCAAAAGTCTGCGGGCAGGTGAGAGGCAACACCGAACCAGCGCTTTAGCGGAATTTCGAAGCATGGAACATGCTTCTGTCGGGACCGATAACGATCACCCATGGCGCCCCGCAATTAGCTGTTTAAATCGGCGCATGAGCGGCATCCTAGAGAAGCCGGTGGGGCGGTGTCAAGAATCCCGATCAGCAAAAAGCCCGCACAGGGCGGGCCTCTTGAAGGTTCTACGGGGATCAGTTGGCGATGGCGCGATCCGCAGACAGCTTGCCGGCACCTTCCAGCAGTACCGCCAGCGAGCCACCGAGCAAGGCCAGGGCGAACTCATAACCGTTGTTGGCCATGAACAGGCCGTTATGGATGTGCACCGAGAAGATCGCCACCAGCGACAGAATGGTCAGGCCCAATGCCGCAGGCCGAGCCAGCAGGCCGATGATCAGAGCCAAACCAGCAAAGAATTCGGTGCCGCCCGACAGCAATGCCATCAGGGTACCTGGCGCCAGGCCAATGCTTTCCATCCACTGGGCAGTACCCGCCAGGCCGTAGCCGCCAAACCAGCCAAAGAGTTTTTGCGAACCGTGGGCGGCAAAGATTATGCCGACAACGATGCGTAGAATGGTCAGGCCGTAACCGGCGCGGGTGGACAGGATGCTTTTGATCAGTGGGCTCATCGTGATAATCCTTTTCTAAGTAGGGGTTGGTTGGCCGCTATATTAATCAGTTTAGGCAATGATAAAAGCCGAAAAAATGCCTGATTAACATCGATAAAATCGATTACTTCCGTGAGGCGATTTTCGGCGTTGGCGGCTCCAGAGACTCCCGCTCCCGATCGAACGCCAAATAGTACTTGTTGACGCTATTAACATAGCTGACGCCGCCCATACCTACCTGCTCCATGGCAATACGCTCAACCTGGAAGAACCACTGATTGGGGTTCAGCCCCCGGCGCTTGGCTTCGGTGCGCATACCCTGCACCCGCTCCGGCCCCATGTTGTAGGCCGCCAGCACAAACGCCATGCGCTCGCGCTCGTTGAGCTTGGGGCTGGCGAAGAACTTGCGGCGGATCATCGCCAAGTAGCGCGCGCCCGCCTGCACGTTACTGTCGAGGCTCTCGATATTGTTGACTCCCACTCGCTGCGCTGCCGAGGGCGTGATCTGCATCAGGCCGGTGGGACCGCCACTGTTGCGGGCGCCAGGATCAAGCGCCGACTCTTTGAAAGCGAGTGCCGCCAGGTTCAGCCAATCCATGCCCTGCTCACGGGCGTGCTTTTGCAACACCGGGCGCAGTTTTTCCAGGCGCTGACGGTCGACGCGGGCCAGTGGATTGCGTACTTGATAGAGGCGACGGTAGATACGTTGGAAAGCCACATCCTGGTCGGAAGGCGTCCGGTAGGTCTTGAGGAATCGATCAATACTGGCCCGCAGCATTGAGGCATCCTGGCGCACGAACCAGTACTCGTCGCCCGGCTCGCTGATCGCCACCTGCTTATCGAAGCGCAACTTGGGCAGGATTTTCGACCAGCGTTCAGCAATCGGTTTTTCAACAATCGTCAGGTGAAAAATGCCGGCCTGGACCATTTCCAGTACGTCTTCCACCGCCAGTGTCGGGTCCACCCACTCCACTTTCACCGGCGGTTGCTTGTGCAGGGCCAGTTTCTGGTTGACCTGGCTGATGGCGTCCGCCGCCGCGCTGCCGGTGGTCAATGCCAGGGTGCGACCGGACAGTTGTTCCAATTTGGTAAACCGCCGCTCGCCCTTCACACCCACCAGCCAGAGCGGTACATCGCTGACAATCGGGTCGCTGGCGCTGATCTTGTGCGCAGCCTTCACATCGAGCAATTCACCCGGCGCCACTAGGTCGCCTTCGCCACGGGCCAGCGCGCCGAGCAACTGGTCCTTGGCCTTGGGAATGATCTTGAGGTTGATTTCCTGGCCATCGCGGGCATGACCATTGAGGTATTGCTCGAAAGCGCGCAGGCGATGGTATTCGACACCAATAGCCTGGCCCTGGACCTCGCCGGAACTGTTACGGCTCTGGTTGACCAATACGCGCAGGGTGCGGCTGGAGCGAATCTCCGCCAGGTCGCGAACCTTGCTGGGCTTGGTGACTTCCAGCGGCCCGTCCAGACGCGCGACCGCCGCCATGGGCAGCAGCAACGTCAGGCACAACATAAGCAACGCCGAGGGTCGGATCATCCGCTCTCCGGAAAAGAATACTGGCCAACGCCCTCGCGAAAAACGAGGCGGTGGGAGTCAGAAACAGAGCGCTTTATGCGCTGGCAAGGCGCGCAACGGTGGCAGGGTGAAAGGCGGCTGGCCGACCACAATGTCACTTGCGACGTTCAAAGACAGCTATAACTCGTTGTAGTTCTTCGTTTTTCTTATAAATCTACAGCTCTGATATGCTTTCCGGCCGCAGGCGGAGATAGCACCATGCAACTCATTGATATCGGCGTCAACCTGACCAACCCCAGTTTCGACGAGAAGCACCAAGCGGTACTCGACCGCGCCTATGCTGCCGGCGTACAGCAATTAGTGCTCACCGGCACCAGCATCGAGGGCAGCGAACAGGCCCTGGCGTTGTGCGAAAAACTCGATGACAGCGGCCAACGCCTGTTCAGCACCGCCGGTATCCACCCCCACTCCGCCAGCGACTGGAACGGCGACAGCGCCCAGCGTCTGCGCGCTTTGCTCAGCGAAAGCCGCGTGCGTGCGGTGGGTGAATGCGGGCTGGACTTCAACCGGGACTTTTCCCCGCGCCCGCAGCAGGAAAAAGTCCTGGAAGAACACTTGGCCCTGGCCGTCGAGCTGAAATTGCCGGTGTTTCTCCACGAACGTGACGCCAACCAGCGCCTGCTGGAAATTCTCAAGGACTACCGCGACCACCTCACCGCCGCCGTGGTGCATTGCTTCACCGGTGAACAGGCGGCGTTGTTCAGCTACCTCGACCTCGACTTGTACATCGGCATCACCGGCTGGATTTGCGACGAACGCCGTGGGACACACCTGCACCCACTGGTCAGGGAAATCCCCCGTGACCGTCTGATGCTGGAGAGCGACGCCCCCTATCTGCTGCCGCGCACCCTGCGCCCCAAGCCGAAAAATGGCCGGAATGAGCCGGCATATCTGCCGGAAGTCCTGCGCGAAGTCGCCCTGCACCGCAACGAAAGCATGGAAGACCTCGCCCGTAACAGCACGGCATGCGCCCGCCGCTTCTTTGGGCTGCCTGAAGTGGTTTGATGCGGCGCATTGACCCACGTCAAAACCGTCTCCCTGAATAGCGGCACAATAATGGCACCTTGCCAATGCTGTTTCCGCTATCAGAGAAAACCTTCCATGGGTGCCTGGCTTAGCAATATCTCGCTGAAATATAAATTCTGGGCCGTCAACGCGGTCGCGTTCATTACGACCCTACTGCTGGTGCTGTATGCCGTGCAGCTTGAACAACAGGCGCGCAGCACAGCCTCCCACGCCTCGGCGCAGGCACAAGCGCGGCTGCTTGGCGCCTGGCCGGCTGGGGAAGCACTGCCCAAGGGCGAGCACTGGCTGACGTTCAAACGCGGCCAAGTCCCACAACTGGCCGACCAGGATCTGTCAGCCCTTGGCAGCGCCACGGGCTGGATCGAGCTCAATCACATGCCTGTTTTCGGCGAGAACCCGCTGGTGGGCGCCGAAGTCGTCGCCCGCCCTGATGGTCAATATGCTGCCGTCCTTGCCTACGCGCCCAGCCTGAGCCAGGTGTTCGAAGAGCGCTTCGCCAACTATGCGGTGGCGGTCATGATCCTGATGCTGGCGATGCTCGGTGCCTCGCAATTGCTGATCCGCTTCCTGCTCAGCCAACTCAACACTCTCAAGGACGTGATGCTGCACGTAGAGAAAACCGGCGACCTGTCGGCCCGCGTGCCTTTGGCGTGCAAGGACGAAGTCGGCCAGATGGCCAGCGCGTTCAACGCAATGCAGGCCGGCTACCAGAGAGTGGTCAGCACCGTAGCGCGTACTGCCCAACAGCTGGACGACGGCGCCGCGCGCCTCGCCAGCAGCATGAACGAGGTGCAACACGGCATGCTCGGCCAGCAAAGCGAAACCGACCAGGCCGCCACCGCCATCAACGAAATGACTGCAACGGTTTATCACATTGCCCAGCACGCAGGCGCCACAAGGGATCTGTCCCAGACCGCCGACACCCTTGCCGGTAGCGGCCAGGAAGTGGTCACCCGCGTGCAACGTTCGATTGCCGGCCTGTCCACCGGTGTGCAACAAACCGCCGAAATGATTCAGAAGCTTGCCGAGGACAGCCAGAAAATCAACGGCGTGGTCAGCGTGATCCACAGCATCGCCGAGCAAACCAACCTGCTCGCCCTCAACGCCGCCATCGAGGCCGCCCGCGCCGGGGAAATGGGCCGTGGCTTTGCCGTGGTCGCCGACGAAGTGCGCAACCTGGCCAAGCGCGTGCAAAGTTCCACCGACGAAATCACCCGCATGGTCTCGGCCCTGCAAGCCGGCACCCGCGACGCGGTGGACTTCATGCAGGAAAGCTCGTTCAAGGCCGACGACTGCGTGCAGCAGGCCCAGGAAGCGGGCGCCGCCCTCGCCGAAATCACCGGTGCCGTGGCGCAGATGCGCGAAAGCAACACCCAGATCGCTGTCGCCGCCGAACAGCAAAGCCACGTGGCCGAAGAAATGAACCGCGCGGTCGTCAGCATTCGCGACGTAACCGAAAACACCGTGCAACAGACCGTTGACTCGGCGACCACCAGCAATGAACTGGCCACACTGGCCGGGGAGTTGAGCAAAGCGATTGGGCAGTTGAAGCTGTAGGACTGTTCACCCTGTAATCCACCGCCTACAACATAGCCTCGGTTTGCCCGAAGTTTTGGCGAAACTTCCTAGCCCTCCCGGCGAATAACGCCGACTTCTTTTCTCAGCCAACCTCTCCAAAGTCTCTCGCCTGACCAATCAGCGCGAGGGACCGCCGATGCACCTTTCTATCAGTGCCCCACCCAATGGGGTCGTTTCATGATTCCGGTTATCGCGCAGTTCGTCCTGTCACCCATGAATGCCGAAAAGCCGGACGTGGAAAGCGTCTTTCGTGACTTCAGCGCGTGCTTGAGCTCATTTGACGAATGGGCCGAGAGCTTCTGGAGCGGCTCGGCGCTGGACGTGGAGCAGGTGTTCAAGGTCGGCCAGGAAGTTTCCCTCGTCGCTCCCGCGTCTTCCAAAAAACCCAATCGCACCGTGGCCGTTTGCAAGGCCCAGGGCTCGTTGACCCTGGTGCATATGTTTGAAAGTACGCGGTTTGTGCCCATCGGTAATACGCCGGTGATGCTGCAAACCATCGGGTCGGACGGCACGCCATTCGGTGACCCTATCCGTCGAACCATCGACGCCAGCGGCATTCTTGAAGTCAACGATTGCATCCGCGACCAGCGTTACCAGATCACTTTTTACCCCAACGTTTCCAAGGCACACGTCAAAGCGCTGTATGCGTCTTATCAGTCGGTGATCGCCGGGCTGGAAGAGCGTTTGCGTGATGAATGGACGAAGACCTTCAAACCGCGATGGAAGGACTTCGCCAACGCCACGCCGTTCGAGCGCAGTGCGATGCAAGGCGTGGCGTTGGCGGGTGGGATTGGCAAGGCGCTCTATAACCTCTGGGATAACGTCACACAGCTGTACGACCTGTTGGCGGACCTCGAGGCCAATAGCGAGAAGTTGCTGAAGTACATCACCCAGGTCGAGCTGGACGAGCTACTGAAACTGGGCAAGGACGCCATCGCCCATGGCCTGCTGGTGCTCAGCGATGAGCCGCTGCTGTTCATCTATCTGTCGGCAATGGTCGCCTGGACACGCATGCTACCGCCGCCGGATATGTATGAACTGGTGGGCGAGATTACCGGCGAGATTCTGATCAATCTGTTTTTGATCTGGGCGACACGGGGCATGGGAGTGCAGGTTCGGCTGGGTATGCAGGTGTTGGGGCATATCAAGTCGGGTCGGGTGCGCAAGTGGCTGGCGATGTTGGCCGATCAGTTGGTCGGGCCTCGGTTGGACGTGCATGTCGAAACGGCCAAGCCCATGTTGTTGGGTAGCTCGGCGACGCCGATTCGGACGGTTCCGGATGTGCCGTTGAAGGCTGGGGATCAGGTGGTTTCCAACGCGGTGCCGGTGGTGCGGGACAAGACCCAGCGGACGGTGTTGGTGCGCCATGAACATGTGGATGATGCGCCTGCTGTTGGGAAGAATCCGGCTGGGGATGCGGCGGCGTCGTCGGACAAGACGGCCACTAACGGCTGCCCGGTGTCGATGGTCACGGGCGAGGAGTTGCTGACGCTCACCGATGGCGCGCTGGACGGGATCTTGCCGTTTGAGTGGACCCGGTTGTATCGCACCAGCGCGGTGGAAGTGGATTGTGGGTTGGGGTTTGGCTGGAGTCACTCGCTGGCGCATCGGTTGAGTGTTTCCGGGGATTCGGTGGTGTGGACGGATCATGAGAATCGGTCGACTACCCTGCCCCTGCCTTCTAACTCTCGACCGGCGATTACCAACAGCCTGGCCGAAGCGGCGATCTACTTGGGGTCATTGCCCGATGAGTTAGTCCTGTCTCAAGGGGCGCGCTTCTACCATTTTCGCGACGGTGTGCTGACGGCGATCAGCGATGCGTATGACAACCGGTTGCGCATTTCCCGGAATTATCTGGGGCAGATTGAGCGGCTGGATAACGGCGTGGGACGTTCGCTGTTTTTGCGCTACGCATCGGGCCGCATTGTGGCGGTGGACTACCAGATTGAGCGGGCCGTCGATGACGGTCCGTTTGTTTGGGTGACAGAGCAGAACGTTGTTTCCTACGCCTATGACGTGGCGGGTCGGTTGGTTTCTGCGACCAATGCGGTAGGCGAAAGCGAGGTTTATCGGTACGACGAGCAGCACGTCATTCTTGAGCGTGGCTTGGCCGGTGGCGCGAGTTTTTTCTGGGAGTGGGAAAGAGCTGGCAAGGCCGCGCGATGTGTCCGCCATTGGGCCAGTTTCTCGCAGATGGACACGCGGTATGCCTGGGACGATAACGGCCAGGTCACAGTGTTAAACGCCGATGGCAGCCAGGAAGTCTATGTGCATGACCAGCGGGCGCGGCTGGTGCAGCGGGTGGATCCTGACGGCGCTGAGCACTTCAAATCCTACGATGACAACGGAAGGCTGACGGTTGAGCAGGATCCGTTGGGGGCGATCACGGCCTACCAGTACGACGAAGCTGGACGTTTGGTGGCGGTGTTTCTTGGGGATGATGAGCCAACATCCTACGAGCATGACAATGGATTCGTACGGGTTGTAAGGCGGGGTCAGGCGCTCTGGAAATATGAGCGTAATGAACAGGGCGATGTTACGCGTAAGACCGATCCTGACGGCCATTCGACTGACTACAGCTACAACAAACGCGGGCAACTGACCCAGGTTTGGTATCCAGATCACAGCTGTCATCGGCTGGTCTGGAATGAGCGTGGTCAGTTGCTTGAAGAGCAGTTGCCGAATGGCGGCGTTAAGCGCTATCGCTATGACGGCCTTGGACGGCAGGCTGCGCGCGAGGATGAACATGGCGTGCTGACCCAGTATCAATGGGACGCCGCAGGCCGCTTGCTTAAACTGACTCAGCCCGGCGGTGCCACACGGGAATACAGCTACAACGCTTACGGAAAAATCACCTCCGAGCGCGATGAGCTCGGCCACGTCACCCGCTACGAATACGCCGACGGCCTGCACCTGATCAGCCGTCGCATCAACGCTGATGGCACTCAGGTCAAATACCGTTACGACAACACTCGTTTGCTGCTGACCGAAATCGAAAACGAGGTAGGCGAAACCTACCGACTCCAGTATCACGCCAACGGCCTGATCCAGCAGGAAACCGGGTTTGACGGCCAGCGCACGGCTTACCTCTACGACCTCAACGGTAACCTGCAGGAAAAGACCGAACACGGCGATGGCGGCAGTCAGCTAGTTACCCGCTACGAGCGCGACTATGCCGGTCGGCTCGTAAGAAAAACCCTGCCCGACGACAACCATGTCGATTACACCTACGACCGTCAAGGCAATCTCCTAAGTGTCGAGGATGGCCATTCGGCCCTCGCCTACGAGTACGACACGCAAAACCGCCTCACCGCCGAACACCAAGGCTGGGGCACGCTCCGCTACGGCTACGACACGTGCGGTCAGCTGCAAAAACTACGTCTACCGGACAACAACCGTCTCACCTTCAAACACGACAAAGGTGGTCACCTTTCCACGGTTGAACTGAACGGCGCGGTACTGACCTCACACCAATTCAACGCCGACCGCAAACAGCAGCGCGCGCAGGGAAAACTGCTTAGCAGCTACCAACACGATAACCAAGGACGCCTGTTCAACCAAAACATTGGCGATGCCGAAGGCCCGATGTACCGCCGTCATTACGACTACGACAAACCCGGCAACCTCACCCGTGTGCTCGACACTCGCAAAGGCGAACACAACTACCACTACGACCCGCTAAACCGCCTCACCCGCGCCGACCACTCCCAACACGTGCAGGAACGCTTCGGCCACGACCCGGCTGGTAACGTTCTCATGCAAGACCGCCCGGGCCCGGACATCGTGGCCGGCAATCGCCTGATGATCCAAGGCGACCATCATTACGACTATGACGCCTTCGGCAACCTTATCCGCGAACGACGCGGCAAAGGCCATCAACTCGTCACCGAATACCGCTACGACTGTCAGCACCGCCTGATCGGGATTAAAAAACCCAACGGCCAGACCGCCAGCTATCGCTACGACCCGTTTGGCCGCCGTATCAGCAAAACTGTTGATGGCATTACCACCGAGTTCTTCTGGCAAGGCGACAAACTGATCGCCGAACACCACGCAGACCGTCACCGCAGCTATCTCTACGAACCCGACACCTTCCGGCCGTTGGCGCTGCTGGAAGGCTTCGGTCCAAAGGAAACCAGTCACTACCACTACCAACTTGACCACCTGGGCACCCCACAGGAACTCACCGCTCAGGATGGCGAAATCGTCTGGTCCGCCCATTACCGCGCCTATGGCGAAATCACCCGTCTAGACATCAACAAAATCGACAACCCACTGCGTTTCCAAGGTCAATACTTCGACCCGGAAAGCGGACTGCACTACAACAGCCATCGCTACTACAATCCGGATATTGGTCGCTACCTGACGCCGGACCCGGTAAAGCTGGCGGGTGGGATCAACGCGTACAATTACGTGCCTAATCCGACGGGATGGATTGACCCTTTGGGCTTAAGTAATTGCCCAGAAGGAGTCACATGTAAATCGCGAGCTCGAATAGAAGAGCCATCAGACAACATCTCCGCAACGAGAGGTGAACCCCGTCCCCCTTCTGTATCAACACGTCCGACAGAGTTTGCCAACGAGCAAAAACTCAACGAGCATTACGAAAAGCACGGGGCTGAATTTCGAGTAGGAAATAGTCACGAATATTTACTCGCTGCACGTCATGTCGTAAGCAATGGTACGCCTGTGCAATATTTGTACAGGGACACACCAACGACCGGCTATGTTTTACTCATGGGAACAAATAGGACAGGGCAGGCCAAATTTGCTTTTGCAGGATCGAACACAAATGGCCATATAACCACTCTGCATACCAAAAGCGGAAAAGACTTCTGGAGAATGATAAATGGCAACCCCTCTGACAAAACAATCAGACCTTACAACAAATAACTATAAGCGGGTGCGCGTTTTAGCACTCAATGATCAGATACAAGAAGACATTACGCTGCTCATAGAGGGGACGATCATAAATTGCTTTATTAGTTACTGCCCCTATCAAATAGAAGTTGGGAAATTCTATGATGTGGAGCTGACCATAAACATTCCTGAAGATTATGTGCTTGAGCGTGCTGAGCCGAGCAGCGTGTTGGCCGAAAAGATAGATCCTGGCTATTCCTACATCCTTTACGGCGAACTCTGTGACGAGAGACTTCTCACCTTCACATCGCTGAACGACGAAGGCATACATTATGACCATCCAGAATTGAATGGGAGTTTTGTCAAATTAACGGTCGAGAGAATCGACGCCAGCTTTCACTGAAAAACTTAAAATCGAGCAGTCGTTTACATGGCAGGAGCTTGCAGTCTATGACCCCCATAGCCAGCCCCAATTCGCCCCTCCCCCCAACCCCACCTAAACTCTCTCCATGCTATTTCAACGGACAGAGGATTCACCATCATGGGCAAACGTCACCCCAATCTCCCCGCCTGGCAATGGCGTAACTACCCGCAGAACCACCAACACCCGACCAACCTGGCGTTGCACCTGATTGCCGTGCCGCTGTTCATCATCGGGTTTCTGTTGATCGTGTCCGGGGTTTTCAGCCTGAGCCTGGCCAGTTTTGCCGTGGGTGTGGTCGGGATCCTGGCCGGCTTGGCGTTGCAGCGTCATGGCCATAGCCTGGAAGCCCAGGCTAGTGAGCCGTTCAGTGACCGTAAAGATGCGGTGCAGCGCCTGGTGGTCGAGCAGTTCGTGACTTTTCCGCGCTTTGTACTAAGCGGCGGCTGGTGGCGCGCCTGGCGGCAGCGCCACCGACATTGAGGTCAGGCGAAGACCACCACGGTCTGGCGGCTGATGGCGATCAACTCGCCGGCCGGGCTCCAAAGGGCGGCAGCGGCATGGCCGTAGCCATCGCGGGCGTGTTCGATGTTGACGTAATACTGGCACCAGTCGAGGGTCGTCAGATCCTGCAAGGGCTGGATGAATTCGATGGTCCAGGTCAGGGTGCTGCCGGGTGCTGGTTTTTTCAGGTGCGGCAGCAAGGCTGGGGGCCAGGCGTCAACCAGGGCGAGGATATGCGCCTCAGTCAGTGGCTCTTCTTTGACATCGCCGCGTAAGCGAACCCAACCGCCCATGTCTCGGGATTTATTGCCGGTAAAGGGTAAGCCGCCGACACTCCAGCGCATCGCCAAATGACGCATGAACTCGGGGGTAACGCCCTTTATATAGGGCAGTTCCTGGCATTCATCCCAATGTTTGAACACCGGCGGCGCTTCGCTTTCAACCGCGATTTCCGACTCGCGGGACGCACCGAAACTGGCCTGTACCAGTGTCGCCACTTCACCGTTCTGCACCACACGGCCAAGCAATTGGCTGACGGCCTTGCCTTCGCGCAACACTTCGACTTGATAACAGGCAGGAACGTCTGGCGCTACAGGGCCGACGAAGGTGATAGCCAGCGACCGTAGCGGACGATCGGCAGGCACCTGGGCGCGCAGGGCCTCGTATTGCAACGCAGCCACCAGGCCACCAAAGGTCGCGCGGCCCTGGGCCCATTCGGCGGGGATGGTGACATCCAGCGGGTTGCTGCGGGCGGCGTCGAGCAAATCACTAAAGCGCATGGCGGTCTCACATCAAAAGAAACAGGTGAGGAATCTTAACCATCGGGCCAGCCAGGTACAGCGCCTATTCCGGCCAAAAGCCGGACCGGTTTAGAAACAATCGGCGCTGAGTTTGTCCAGCACGCGGTCCGCCTGCCCTTCTGCCTTGGCCATGGTGCGATGCCACACCGCAACACAAGGTTGCAGGTCCGCCTGATGCTCGGCCTGGACCAACCATTGCCAGCAATCGTGCCAATCTCCTAAAGCACCCTGGGCTTTTTTCAGCCGCGACATCGCGTTGGCCGGCAACTTATCCAATTCGGGATAGGCTTCGGCGGCATAACGCACCCGCTTGATCAACAACCGCAGGCGGTGTCGGTCATGATCAGGGTCTTTCAAGGCCTCACCGAGTTTCTGCCATTGTTTAGCCAGACGTTTTTCAATGCGTGGGCGCAGGCCTTTGAGCAATCTCTGATGTTCAGATGCACGGATGAAACGCGGAAAGGCATCTAGGATCAGCAGCAAATGCGCAAGCTCCGGGCTTTGCGCTACCTGACGATAGGCCTCAGATTGCAGACGCAGGCGCCGGTTGGCGGCCTCGTGATGACCATGCTGGTGCAAATACGCCGCCAGGACCTCACGGTCACGTAGCGGCGTCGTCAATTGGCCGACAGTGCTGGCGGCCAACTCAAGCTGTTCCACCCCTGGCAACCCCCGCAAGGGGCGCAACAAGCTGCGCAGACGGCGCACGGTGGTGCGCAGGTCATGCAAGGCTTCATCGTCGGTGACGGCGGCGAGGCGAGCCTGGCAGCTCAGTAACCCTACTTCCAGGCCAATGACCTGAGCGACTAACTGATCGACCAAAGCTGACATCCTGCCCTCACTGCCTGATGAAAAATCCTACTCGCTGCTGCAGGTCAACGCCCGGCGCGAGACTCACGAATATAGAACCGCGCTTTCTCGGCTTTGTTGGAGCAGCCTTCAAACGCTTCAAACTGTTGCTGGGTCTTGGCGCCCGTCAGCAGTGACAAGGCTTTAGAGTAGCTCACCGTGCCAGCAAAGCCTTCAGCCTTGGCCAGATCCAGCTCCTTCCAGGCAGCGTCCAATTGGCTGCCGCAGCTGTCGCGGTATGCGGTCTTCCCGGCACAACCGGCCAGGGCCAGCATGATCACAGGTACACACATCCAGGCTTTCATCGATGACACCTCAAAAAGAAAAAACAGTCGTACGTTGTAGACGTTGCCTACATGGAAAAGTGCCTGTCCTTAGCCTGAAATCGATTGTACCTACAGACCAGAGCATACCCGAGCACCGTGGCTATTCTGGAAAAATTTCGCAGGTCGCCTGCGAAGATTGAAGCCGCCCCCTCAATGGGTGCATTGTGAGACCCTGCCTTGGGGAGGACATGGACCATGAAGAAGCGTGTTGCCTTGGTGCTGGGTTCCGGCGGGGCCCGGGGCTACGCCCACATCGGCGTGATCGAAGAAATCGAGCGGCGCGGCTACGACATCGCTTGTATCGCCGGCTGTTCCATGGGGGCCGTGGTCGGCGGGATCTACGCCGCCGGTAAGCTGGATGATTACCGGAACTGGATTGAAAGCCTCGATTACCTCGACGTGCTGCGCCTGGTGGATGTGAGTTTTCGCCTGGGGGCGATTCGCGGTGAGAAAGTCTTCGGGCAGATCCGCAAGATTGTCGGCGAGATCAACATCGAAGAGCTGCGCATTCCCTACACCGCCGTCGCCACAGACCTGACCAACCAGCAGGAAATCTGGTTCCAGGAAGGTTGCCTGCATCAGGCCATGCGCGCCTCCGCGGCGATTCCCAGCCTGTTCACCCCGGTGATGCAAGGCAACCGCATGCTGGTCGACGGCGGCCTGCTCAACCCGCTGCCCATCGTGCCGGTGGTGTCGAGCCATTGCGACTTGATCATCGCGGTCAACCTCAACGCCACCAACCAGAAGCACTACCATCTGCCGGTGATCCAGCGCCCGCCCGCCTTCAAGAGCCGCTTTAATAACCTGGCCAAGTCACTCGGCTCGCACCTGCCATTTCGCCGCAAACAGGCCGAACAATTAATGAAGTTGGAGCAGGAAGCCTTAGAAGCCCAAGCGGCGGAGATCAACCCGTGGTTGGAGTCGGCCGAGCCGGAATCCCAACAACCCGCCGCCGCACCGGAAAAGCCGGGAGCACCAAAATCAGCGACCGGCTCGTTCATCATCGATAACGTCGGCCCGGCGTCACTGCTGGATTTGATCAACCAGAGCTTCGAGGTGATGCAGACGTCGCTGGCGCAGTACAAGATTGCCGGCTACCCACCCGACGTGCTGATCAACGTACCGAAGCGGGTCTGTCGGTTTTTCGAGTTCTACAAAGCGCCGGAGCTGATCGCGCTCGGGCGGGAAATCGCCAGTGATACGTTGGACCGGTATGAAAGTGAGCAGAGCTGAAAGAGTTGGTGTTGCTGATGGCCTCTTCGCGGGCAAGCCCGCTCCCACAGTTGACCGCGTACAGCCTGAAGAAACTCGGTCGAATGTAGGAGCGGGCTAGCCCGCGAAGAGGCCCGGCCAGACGCCTACACTCTAAGCACTCAACAACCGATACCCCACTCCCGCCTCGGTCACGATAAACCGCGGCTGGGTCGGATCATCTGCCAGTTTCTGCCGCAGGTGGCCCACGACAATGCGCAGGTAGTGGCTGTCCTCGGTATGAGTCGGCCCCCAGATGTCCTTGAGCAATTGTTGCTGGGTAATCACCCGCCCCGGATGCCGCGCCAATTGCGCCAGCACCGCGTACTCCTTGCGGGTCAGCGCCACTTCGGCACCGTCCAGCAGCACGCGGCGATAAGCCAGGTCCACCGTCAGCGGGCCAAAACGCAAGGCCGCTTCCTGGGCTTCGCCCGCTGGCGCCTGGCGTAGCAAGGCGCGCACGCGGGCGAGAAACTCCTGAATGCCGAAGGGTTTGGTGACGTAGTCATTGGCGCCACCGTCGAGGGCTTCGACTTTCTGCACTTCGCTCGCGCGTACTGACAGCACCAGCACCGGCACCGTCGACCATTCTCGAAATTCACGCAGCACTTGCTGGCCATCCATGTCCGGCAGGCCGAGGTCGAGCACCAGCAGGTCCGGTTTGCTCAACGCGGCCTGGGCCAAGCCTTCGTTGCCAGTGCCAGCCTCGATCACTTTGTAACCCTGGGAGGCCAGGCTGATGCGCAGGAATTTGCGGATCTGCGGTTCGTCATCAATGACTAAAATCGTCGCGGTCTGGCTCATGGTGTCCCATCAAAATCCGTGAAGAAAACAGGGTAGCTCATGCCTCGCGCTCCAGGCCAGGCTGTGTCGGCAGCGGCAGGAACAAGGTGATGCAGGTGCCACGCCCGTCGATACCGTCGGCCACACTGATATGTCCGCCGTGGGCCCCGACCATGCCCTGGCAGATCGCCAGGCCCAGGCCCGTGCCCTGCCCACCACGATCGCCACGGGCGGCGGTGTAGAACATGTCGAAGATCTTTGCCCGTTCTTCCTCGGGAATGCCTGGCCCCTCATCGGCCACGGCGAAAAACAGCTGATTTTCCGTAACGCCGGCGCTCAGTTGCAAGCGGCCTTGCGGGGGTGAGAAACGTGCGGCGTTTTCCAGCACATTGACCAACGCTTGCTCGATCAACGCGGCATGCACATACAACAAGGGCAACTCAGGTGGCACATCGGTGCTCACCTGCAACGGCGCCAGCACCGCACGCAGACGGCCGAGGGCGCTGCCGACGATATCGCCCGGTGACACCCAGTCCCGTGCCAGTTTCAACGCGCCATGGCCGAGGCGTGTCATGTCGAGCAAGTTCTGGATATAGCGGTCCAGGCGCTCAGCCTCATCACGGGTGCCTTCAAGCAACTCGCGGCGATCCTCCAGCGGGATGGCTTCACCGAGCGCCAGCAGGCTGTCGATGCTACCGCGCATGGACGTCAGCGGCGTGCGCAAATCGTGGGACACCGAGGCCAGCAAGGCACTGCGCAGTTGCTCGGTTTCGCCGTGCAATCGAGCGGATTCCAGCTCTTGGGCCAGTTGCGCACGCGCCAGAGCCTGGGCCAGCGGTTGGCTCAAGGCCGTGAGCAATCGACGACGTTGTCCGCTCAGCTCCAGGCCGGGTTTTGGACTGACGCCCAGCAACCCCAGCGGGCCCTCTTCGCCCGACAACGGCCACCACCACCAACGCCCGAACGGCAAGGTGCCGGTGCCCATACCCGCCGGCTGATCATGCTGCCAAGCCCAATCAGCCGCGGCGCGCTCGGCCTCGGTGAGGGTCAGCGGGCCGCCAGTTTCGATCGTCCAACCACCCTGCCCATCACGATTGACCAGGCACAGGTCCAGGTCGCTCCAGCCTTCCAAATGATGCGCAGCCGCGCTGACCACCGCCTGGCGATCGGTGGCAGCGGTGAGTTTGCGCGACAGGTCGAGCAGCTCGCTGGTTTCTTCCTGAGTGTCGCGCAACGCCTGCAATTGGCGGCGTTGGCGCGCGGCCAGGTTGCCAGTCAGCGCCGCCATCAGCAGGAAGAACAACAGCGTCAATACGTCTTCTTCACGCTGGATGGCGAAGGAAAAATTCGGCGGGATAAACAGAAAGTCATAGGTCAGGAACGACAACGCCGCGCACACCAGCGATGGCCCCAAACTACTGCGCACCGCCACCAGCAACACGGCGGCGAGAAACACCAGCGAGATATTCGGCAGCGGCAAGACGCTGGACACCGCCCACGCCACCGCAGCCGCCACCACCGTCGCTACGATCGCCAGTGCATAGTCGAACCACACCAGCCCCCGTACATCCGGCAAGCGCGGCGGTGCCGGGACGTCATCGCTGTCGAGGACGTTGATTTCCAGGCCGCGTGCATTGCGCAACAACCGCGCAGCCAAGCCACCGCCAAACAAGCGACGCCGCCAACGCATCCGCGACTGTCCCACCAGCAACAGGCTGGCGCGACGTTCAGCGGCGTGCTGGATCAGCGTCTTGGCCACCTCCCCCGCCCGCAGCAGCACTACCTCGCCCCCTAGACGCTCGGCCAGTTGCTGAGCATTCTGCAAACGCAACCGGGACTGCTCATCGCGCGCACGGCCGTTATCGATATGCACCAGGCTCCACGGCAAATGCCGACGCTGGGCAACCCGGCTGGCATGCCGCACCAGGCGCTCGGCCTGTGCATCGCCATCCACCCCCACCAACAAGCGACCACGCACCGCCGGAGCGGCCTGGCCGAGTTGGCGATAGCCCTGGGCCAAATCGTCATCCACATGGGCGGCGGCGGTTTGCATCGCCAACTCGCGCAAGGCCATGAGGTTGGTCTGGGTGAAAAACGCATCGATGGCCGCGCGGGCCTGTTCGGGCACATAGACCTTGCCGTCGCGCAGGCGCTCCAGCAGCTCGCGGGAAGGCAGGTCGATCAGCAGCAGTTCGTCAGCCTCTTGCAACACCCAGTCCGGCAGGGTTTCACGCACCTGCACGCCGGTAATGCCGCGCACTTGGTCGTTGAGGCTTTCCAGGTGCTGGACGTTGACCGTGGTGAATACGTTGATGCCGGCGGCAAGCAGTTCCTGAATGTCTTGCCAGCGCTTTTCATGGCGACTACCGGGCGCGTTACTGTGGGCCAGCTCGTCCACCAGCACCAGCTTGGGCTTGGCGGCGAGCAGGCCGTCGAGGTCCATTTCTTCAAGCATCACGCCACGGTATTCGCTGCGCAGCAAAGGCTGTTGCGGCAGGCCGCTGAGCAAGGCCTCGGTCTCGGCGCGGCCATGGGTCTCGACCACACCGGCAATCAGCCGCACGCCTTGGCGCAACTGAGTGTGCGCAGCCTGGAGCATGGCGTAGGTCTTGCCCACCCCCGGTGCGGCCCCGAGGAAGACTTTGAGCCGGCCACGGCCGTCCCGTGGCAGATCGGCTAACAAGGCATCGGCGCGGCCGGAGTCGCTCATGCGGGCAGTGTCCTTCAGGTATTGATCGGGTTACAGCTTTTCCAGGGCCATGTTCAGCGCCAGCACATTCACCACCGGCGGCCCCACCAACGGGCTTTCGATATGCTCATCGAGCAAGCGCTGCAAGGTCGACACCGGCACATTCCGCGCCGCCGCTACCCGCGCCAGTTGATAGGCAATCGCTTGTGGTGGCAAGTGTGGATCAAGACCGCTGCCAGAGGTAGTCAGCGACGCCAAAGGTACGGGCCCCTGGCCGGGTACTAGTTGCTTGTTTGCGTCATCGAAGATGCGCGTCGCCAGCGCCGGGTTACTGGGACCAAGGTTGCTGGCACTGCTGGAAACCGTCGCGTAAGCGCCCGCAGATGGGCGTGGGTGGAACCAGCTGTCACCGGTAAAATCCTGGGCGATCAGGCTGGAGCCGCGCACCTTGCCACTGTCATCGCGTACCAGGCTGCCATTGGCCTGGTCCGGGAAGGCGACTTGGGCGACGCCAGTCACGACCAGTGGGTAGGCGACGCCGGTGATCAGGGTCATGAGTACCAGCAGGCTCAGGGCCGGGCGGATCATGTTGGACATTTCGGATTCCTCAATTCGGTCATTGCAACCTGTGGGCACCCAGCTGGCACCCACAGGATTCGGGTCAAACCAGGTGCAACGCAGTCAGCAGCATGTCGATCGCCTTGATGCCCACGAATGGCACCAGGATCCCGCCCAGCCCGTAGATCAGCAGGTTGCGGCGCAGCAACGCCGCCGCACTCGCCGCTTGCACACGCACACCGCGCAGCGCCAACGGAATCAGCACCACGATGATCAATGCGTTGAACACAATGGCCGAGAGAATCGCGCTCTGTGGGCTCTGCAGGTGCATCACGTTGAGCACGCCCAATTGTGGGTAGATCGAGGCGAACAGCGCCGGCAAGATCGCGAAGTACTTGGCCACGTCGTTGGCAATGGAGAAGGTGGTCAGCGCGCCACGGGTCACCAGCAATTCCTTGCCGATCTGCACCACGTCCAGCAGCTTGGTCGGATCGCTGTCGAGGTCGACCATGTTGGCGGCCTCGCGGGCGGCCTGGGTGCCGTCATTCATTGCCATGCCGACGTCAGCCTGGGCCAGCGCCGGGGCGTCGTTGGCGCCGTCGCCACACATTGCCACCAAGCGGCCGTCGTTCTGTTCATGACGAATGCGCGCGAGTTTTTTCTCCGGGGTGGCTTCGGCCAGCACGTCGTCGACGCCCGCTTCGGCAGCAATCGCTGCAGCGGTCAGCGGGTTGTCGCCAGTGACCATCACGGTGCGAATGCCCAGCTTGCGCAGCTCGGCGAAACGCTCACGGATGCCGGGCTTGACCACGTCCTTCAGGTGAATCGCACCGAGCAACTTGCCATCAGCACACACCAGCAACGGTGTACCGCCGCTTTGGGCGATCTTGTCGATTTCCCGCGACAGTGCTGGCAGCAAGTCGCGCCGTTGCTGACCGATGAACGCCAGCAGCGAATCCACCGCGCCTTTGCGGAACACACGGCCCTGGTAGTCGACCCCGGACAAACGGGTTTCCGCACTGAACGGCACAGCGGTCAGCTCATCCGCAGAGGGCTCGGCCTGCGGATGCAAGGCGCGCAGGTATTCGACAATGGATTTACCTTCCGCCGTGTCATCCGCCAAGGACGCAAACAACGCGCCTTCGGCCACTTCCTTGCCGGTGACGCCAGGCGCTGCGACCACCGCCGCACACCGACGGTTACCAAAAGTGATAGTGCCGGTCTTGTCCAGCAGCAACACATGCACGTCACCCGCCGCTTCCACGGCGCGGCCGGACTTGGCGATCACATTGAGGCGCACCAGGCGGTCCATGCCGGCGATGCCGATGGCCGACAGCAAACCACCAATGGTTGTAGGAATCAGCGTGACCAGCAGTGCGACTAGGAACACCAGGGGCAAGCTGCCATTGGCGAAGTGGGCGAAGGGTTGCAGGGTCACCACCACCAACAGGAAGATCAGGGTCAGGCCGATCAGCAGGATATCCAGCGCGACTTCGTTGGGGGTTTTCTGGCGTTTGGCACCTTCCACCAAGGCGATCATGCGGTCCAGGGTCGACTCACCCGGGTTGGCGGTGATGCGGATCAGCAACCAGTCCGACACCAGGCGGGTGTTGCCGGTGACGGCCGAACGGTCGCCACCGGACTCGCGGATCACCGGTGCGGATTCGCCGGTGATCGCCGCTTCGTTGACCGCCGCGATCCCTTCGATGACTTCGCCGTCACCGGGGATCATTTCCCCGGCGGCAACGCGCACCACGTCGCCTTTGCGCAGGCTGGTGGCCGGTACGACCTTGAAGCTGCCATCGGCCTCTTTGCGGCGAGCGCTCAGGCCTTCACTGCCAGCCTTGAGGCTGTCGGCACGGGCCTTGCCACGCCCTTCGGCCAAGGCTTCGGCGAAGTTGGCGAACAGCACGGTGAACCACAGCCAGACCGCGATTTGCACCGCGACATAGGTGGGCACGGCGGTGTCAGGCACGAAGCACAGCACGGTGGTGAGAATGGCCGTCAACTCGACCACCAGCATCACCGGCGAGCGTTGCAGTTGACGCGGATCCAGCTTGACGAACGCCTGGACCAGCGCCGGACGCCACAGGGCGGAGATGGCAGTTTTGGCAGGCTCCTGGGTTTGCACCGGAGCCGCATTTTTTGCAGGCATATTCATTTTCATATCCCCTTTAGCTCTTTATTTAGGAGCAGCCATGCTCAAGTGTTCAGCAATTGGCCCCAGTGCCAGCGTCGGCAGGAAGGTCAGGCCGCCCACCAGCAAAATGGTCACGGTCAACAGGGTCACGAACAGCGGGCCGTGGGTTGGGAAGCTGTTCTGGCCAATCGGTGCGGTCTTCTTCATCGCCAGGCTGCCGGCCAGGGCCAGTACCGGGAGGATGTAGCCGAAGCGGCCGATCAACATGCCCAGGCCCAGCATCAGGTTATGAAACGGCGTGTTGGCACTGAAGCCGCCGAACGCCGAGCCGTTGTTGGCACTGGCCGAGGTGTAGGCATAAAGCAACTGGCTGAAACCATGAGGGCCAGGGTTACTGATGGCACCGGCCGGACCTGGCAGGCTCGCGGCAATGGCGCCGAGCACCAGCACGCCCACCGGCATGACCAGCAAGGTCACCACCAGCAATTGCACTTCCTTAGCCTGCAGTTTCTTGCCCAGGTATTCCGGCGTGCGACCAATCATCAGGCCGGCGAGGAACACCGCGATCAGCACGTTGAGCAACATGCCGTACATACCTGCGCCGACGCCGCCAAAGATCACTTCGCCGACCATCATGTTGACCAGCGCAACCATTCCGCTAAGGGGGCTGAGGCTGTCCTGCATGCCGTTGACCGAACCGTTGGACGCCGCCGTCGTGGTCACCGACCACAGCACCGTACCGGTGGTGCCAAAGCGTGCTTCCTTGCCTTCCAGCGGCGCGGTTTGCTCCACGGCGGGATTGTTCAGGGTCGGGTTGGGCTGGTATTCGGCCCACAGCGAGGTCGCGCCACCAATCAGGAACAGAGCCAGCATGCAGCCAAGGATCGCGCGGCTTTGGCGCAGGTCCTTCACGTAGTGGCCGAAGGTGAACACCAGGGCCACCGGGATCAGGATGATTGCGGCCAGCTCGAACAGGTTGGCCCAGGCAGTCGGGTCTTCAAACGGATGCGCCGAGTTGACGCCAAAGAAGCCACCGCCGTTGGTGCCCAATTGCTTGATCGCAATCTGGCTGGCCGCCGGGCCCAGGGGGATCACTTGATCCGCACCTTGCATCGTCACGGCATCTACATAGTGAGCGAAGGTTTGCGGTACGCCCTGCCACACCAGGAACAACGCCAGCACCAGGCACAACGGCAGCAGGCCATAGAGGGTGGCGCGTGTCATATCAACCCAGAAGTTACCCAAGGTCTTGGTGGATTTGCGACCGATCCCACGACACAAAGCGACCAGCACTGCCAGACCGGTGGCCGCACTGACGAAGTTCTGCACGGTCAGGCCCGCCATCTGGCTGAGATAACTCAGGGACGCCTCACCGCTGTAGGACTGCCAGTTGGTGTTGGTCATGAAACTGACCGCCGTGTTGAAGGCCAAGGTCCATTCCTGACCTGGCAATTTCTGCGGGTTCAGTGGGAGATAGTCCTGGAACAACAGGATCGCGAACAACAGCACAAAGCCTGCGAGGTTGAACGCAAGCAAGGCCAGCATGTATTTCTGCCAGCTTTGTTCTTGATGCTCATCCACGCCGGACAGGCGATAACAGGCACGCTCCACCGGGCCAAATAACGGCGTGAGCCAGGTGCGCTGCCCTTCCATCACCTTGTAATAGAACCGCCCCAGGAACGGGGCCGGCACCAGCACCACCGCAAAGAAGGCAATGATCAGCCAATAGTCATAACTGTGCATGGCCCGCTCCTAGTTCCGATCCGCGCGTAATAGCGCAACCAGCAGATAAATGAACAGCGCCACGGCCAATAGCAGTGACACCCCGTCCAGAACGCTCATGGAAGTCTCTCCGTTTAGCGGCGGGTGCCGCGTGTGGGGCAATTGTCCGCAGGAGTGGCGTAAAGGAACGAGAGCGACGGGCTGTGCGGGGCGTAAAGATGGCGTAAAGAGTGGGTTTATGCGGGGTTTACACGGGGTATTCGGCGTCTGGGCGGGCGCTATCGGGAGCAAGTCCCCTCCCACACTTGACCGCGTTGTCATGCCGAGCGCCAGTCAACCTGTGGCAGGGGGCTTGCTCCCGATAGCGCCGGCACCGTCACCGCCGCACCTAACTGGTGCGACGCCGGCAAATTTCAAACGCCAAACCATCCCCCACACGACAGTTGCGCCGCTTTACGACAATGATTCTCAGGCTGGCATGGCCGCTGCAACACCTTGAATCATTCCAAACCGTTCAGGGAGCGCAGCACAATGAACACACAACTCAAACCCACCTTGGGCACCCTGCATTTATGGGGCATTGCCGTCGGGCTGGTGATTTCCGGGGAATACTTCGGCTGGAGCTACGGCTGGGGCGTGGCCGGGACCTTGGGCTTCCTGGTGACCTCGCTGATGGTCGCCGCGATGTACACCTGCTTTATCTTCAGTTTCACCGAGCTGACTACCGCCATTCCTCACGCAGGCGGGCCGTTTGCCTACAGTCGTCGCGCCTTTGGGGAGAAAGGCGGCTTGATCGCAGGCCTCGCCACCCTGATCGAATTCGTCTTCGCCCCGCCTGCCATCGCCCTGGCGATCGGCGCGTATCTGAATGTGCAGTTCCCGGCCCTGGACCCCAAGCATGCGGCCGTCGGTGCGTACATCGTGTTCATGGGGCTGAATATTCTCGGCGTAAAACTCGCCGCGACCTTCGAGCTGGTGGTGTGCGTGCTCGCCGTCGCCGAGCTGCTGGTGTTCATGGGTGTGGTCGCGCCCGCGTTCAGCTTCAGCAACTTTGCCCTGAACGGTTGGGCCGGTTCCGATACCTTCGGCGCCCCGGCGATTGCCGGGATGTTTGCGGCAATTCCGTTTGCCATCTGGTTCTTCCTGGCCATCGAAGGCGCAGCCATGGCGGCCGAGGAAGCGAAAGATCCGAAGCGCACCATTCCAAAGGCCTACATCAGCGGCATCCTGACCCTGGTGATCCTGGCCATGGGCGTGATGTTCTTCGCCGGCGGCGTGGGCGACTGGCGCACCCTGTCGAACATCAACGATCCACTGCCGCAGGCGATGAAAACCGTGGTGGGCGACAACTCCGGCTGGCTGCACATGCTGGTCTGGATCGGCCTGTTCGGCCTGGTGGCGAGCTTCCACGGCATTATCCTGGGCTACTCGCGCCAGTTCTTCGCCCTGGCCCGCGCCGGTTACCTGCCCTCCTTCCTCGCCAAATTGTCGCGCTTTCAGACACCACACCGGGCAATCATCGCCGGTGGCGTGGTCGGCATCGCCGCCATCTATAGCGATGGCCTGATCAACCTGGGCGGCATGACATTGACTGCGGCGATGATCACCATGGCGGTGTTCGGTGCCATTGTGATGTACATCATGAGCATGCTCAGCCTGTTCAAACTGCGTAAGACCGAGCCACTGCTGGAACGTACCTTCCGCGCGCCGGGTTATCCGATCGTGCCCGGCATTGCGCTGGCGCTGGCCGTGGTGTGCCTGGTGGCCATGGCGTGGTTCAACACGCTGATCGGGCTGATCTTCCTCGGCTTTATGGCGGTGGGTTTCATCTACTTCCAGATGACCGCACAGGATCGTGCCGATGCGCCGGCAGACGCAATGTTGACCGGGCTCTAAGGTTTCGAGGCAGAACGGGCCTACACTGAACTACTCAGAAAGCCCGTCACTCAAAGTAGTTATTGCCGTGGGAAAATTCTCCGACGGTAATCTGCCTCAAGGAGAGCCTTATGCCGTGGTATGCGTGGTTGATTATGGTGGTTGCGATCGGGTCGATCGTCGGAGGGCTGATGATGCTGCGTGACAGCGCCAACAAGGTGGAACTCACCGACGAACAACGCAAACGCGTGGCCGAACGCAACGCCCAGGCGGACGCCAAGGACGCGCAGGACCGCTAGGACCGCTTACTCCCAATCCGCCTTGGCAATCTGCAACCCGTGCTGCCCTTTATAGGCAGCACGCTCCGGCTGGCTCCAGCCGTCCAGCAACTCGTCCTCCAGCCGATAGATCTCAACCCCCAACGGACGGCACACCGTCAGCGGGTCCTGCGCATCCGGCCCCCACATCGGCAGCGACAAATCCCCACCCGGGCACGTCGACAGCGCGCAGAGCAAATCAATCTCGGCAAAGAACTCCAGGTAATCGCCCTTCTGCGCCGGGCAGGCTTTCATGAAATACATGTCGTCGTGATTGAGGCCCGTGCACTGGAAAATATTCAGCACGTCATGCACGTCGAATTCCGTCAGCCCGTGGGGTAATACCGCGCGAGTCAGGTTGGAGTGGCAATGGTGATGGAAGTCCTCGCCGGTGAGCATGCGGTTCACATAGGGATCGCAACGTGTCCCCAGCAAATCATGCAGACGCCCGCCATGCTCATCGATGCCGTAACTGGCTAGGCTGTCATCGGTGATGGTCACCAGTGGCCTTAGAAATGGCAGATTCGACCATAGCCGGTCATGAGTGCTCACATGCGCCCCCTGCAACTGACGGGTACGTGCAGCCCAAAGACGTTCGCGGGGGTCATTGGCGTTCCACACATTGAAGTCCCCCACCTGCGGCCCCACGGGCGTGGTAACACGAAACACATGCCCGGCGGGCACCTTCCACGCCCTGCCCGTGCGAATCGGTACCTCGAACTGCTCGATCAAGCTCCGCTGATCTTTTCGGTCACGAATGCGTTCGTAAAATGCCGCGTCGACCTGCAACGCCGAACCCTTGCTGACCTGATAAGCGGCCGGATAGTCTTTGTACATGATGCAGATCCTCGATCAGGGGTGGGTAAACAGGGCCAAGGACAGGCGTTCCGAATCATCCAGGTACAGGCTCATCGCCTCCCCTGCAGCCGGTTTGTCCTGCTTGACCAGCCATTGATAAATCTCACGGTCACGCTCCAGCCAAGGCGATTGGAAACGTTGCTCATCAGGGGCGGCGCAAAACACCAGGCGCAACTGGGCGATGACCCGGGCAAAAAACTCATCGAACAACGGGCTGCCCATCAACCCGACGATGTGCTGATGGAACAGCAAACTGTGGGTGGCCACCGCACGCCAATCCTCGCGCTCACGGGCCAGGGTGGTGGCGTCAATGGCGTTTTGCAGGCGTACGGATTGCTCGTGCGTCAAGGCATAGGTTCCGGCGATGGCCTGCAACTCCAGGGTACGGCGGACTACAAACAGGTCGCGGACTTCCTCCCGCTCCAACCGCCGCACCATGACGCCCTTGTTGCGCACATAACGGGTCAACCCCTCCTGCCCCAGGCGGTGCAAGGCTTCGCGAATCGTATTGCGCGACGCACTGTAGGTCTTGACCAGATCCACCTCGACCAATGCCATGCCTGGCAATAACCGTCCCGCAATGATGTCGGCACGCAGCTCCAGGGCAATCTGGTCGGCTAAAGACAAACTGAGCGTCATGACCACCTCACGATTGTTGAACAATCTTCCATCTAGATGTAATCACATTTCATGCCAACGCCCTGCATGCCGACGAGTGTGTAAAAAAGGTCAAGTTGGTTAAAATGCCCGCCTGTAACCGAGGCTGCCCCATGCGTTATTCACAAAACCACAAAGCCCAAACCCACCAACGCATCATCAAGGAAGCCTCTGCGCGCTTTCGCCGCGATGGCATCGACGCCACCGGCCTGCAGCCACTGATGAAAGCGTTGAACCTGACCCATGGCGGCTTTTACGCGCATTTCAAATCCAAGGACGAACTGGTGGAGACAGCCCTGCAGGCGGCCGCCGCAGACCTGGACGCCCATTGCGACATGCTGTTCAGCCAGGAGCAGCCGCTGGGCGCGTTTATCGACAGTTACCTGTCGGAATGGCACCTGACCTCCCCGGACCAAGGCTGCCCGCTGCCAACGATGTGTTCAGAACTGGGGCTCCGAGGCCAGCCCAGTGCGACTACAGACCAGGTACTCAACACAAGGCTCAAGCAAATAGAAACGGCATTGGGAGATGAGCGTTGCGATGCAGAGAGCCTGGTGATGATGTCGACACTGGTGGGCGCATTGGTACTGGCCAGGAGTGTTGAAGACCCTCAATTGGCAAGACAGATCATGGCCGTGGTGCGCGAACGCCTGAAAACGCAGAACCCGGAGGGCAAAAAGGCCGATCAATGACCGGCCTCCTGGATGAATCAGTTGATGGCCAGCCTATCGCGATTCTTCTCCAGCAGCGCCTTGCCAATCCCCTTCACTTCCAACAACTCATCCACCGCCGTGAACGGACCATTGCTTTCGCGATAGGCGATGATCGCCTGGGCTTTGGCCGCGCCGATACCGAACAAATCGCGCCGCAGGGTCTCGGCATCGGCGGTGTTCAGGTTGACCTTGGTGGACTGCTCGACCTTGGTCATCTGGGCGGTGATAGGGGTTGGAGCTTCGGGTTTGATGGACGGGGCTGCGGTGGTGGTGACTGAGAGGGTCGTGAGGAAGGCGAAGATTAGGGAGGTGAGGTAGGTGTTTTGCATTGGTGACGCTCCATGACAGTGTAAGAGAAAAGCAGCTTTTCCGAGGCTGCTTTTCTAACTTAGGTGATGTTGGAGATTCGTCAAAAATGCTTGAGTAACAGAGTGTTAAATCAAGGCTCGAGCCGGCGCTGTTGATAGATCCAGTCAACGATTTCGCCGTCTGGGGTATAACCACTGACGGTGTCGCGCAGAAGTTGGCGAACACGGGTGTAATCATCTTGGTCCACGGCGGCCAGCAGTTCAGTTAGCTTACCCTTGAGAACCTCCCAGGAAAGGTGGTCCTCGTTAGCGCTCATGATCATTGGGTGTCGAGTGGCAACCACGTTATCGCCGATAAGCAACTCCTCATAAAGCTTTTCGCCAGGACGCAGCCCCGTGAACTCGATAGCGATATCACCATGAAGGTTTTTGTCCGAGCGCACGCTGAATCCTGATAGATGAATCATCTTTTCAGCCAGTTCAACGATCTTTACCGGTTCCCCCATATCCAACACAAATACATCGCCGCCCAATCCCATCGAACCTGCCTGGATTACCAACTGTGCGGCTTCAGGGATGGTCATAAAGTACCGAGTAATTTTCGGGTGAGTGACCGTCAACGGACCACCGGATTTGATCTGCTTATGGAACAGCGGAATGACTGAACCCGACGAGCCCAATACATTGCCGAAGCGGACCATTGTGAAGCGAGTTTTGTTGACGTGTGAAACGTTGGCTTTGTCACCAAACAAAACGGGGGCCAACTCACGACTGAGCGCCTGCAACGTAAGCTCAGCCAAGCGCTTGGTGCTGCCCATCACATTGGTCGGGCGTACTGCTTTATCTGTGGAAATCAGGACGAAATTGGCAACCCCAGCCTGCAGGGCAGCCTGCGCAGTGCTAAGCGTTCCAATGACATTGTTCAACACGCCTTCGGCAATATTGTGCTCAACCATCGGTACATGCTTATAAGCCGCGGCATGGTAGACCGTGTCGACATGCCAGGTTTTCATGACGTCCAGCAGCTTAGACTGATTACGAACCGAGCCCAGAATTGGTAAGACCTTGACCGACAACGACTCACGCAAAACCCGTTGTTCAAGTTCAGAAAGAATGCTGTAAAGATTGAATTCACTGTGTTCAAACAGTAACAGGGTCGTGGGCTTTAGAGACAAGATCTGCCGACATAATTCAGAGCCTATAGAACCGCCAGCGCCAGTGACCAAAACGCTCTGCCCTGCAATGCAGTGCTCCAGCAAATCCGCCTGAGCAGGGACCGCGTCACGCCCTAGCAAGTCTGCAATATCGACTTCTTGGATATCATCGACCTTGACCCGGCCACTGGCCAGATCCATGAAGCCTGGAACACTTCGCACGTGAAGAGGGAATCCTTCGAGAAAACCGAGGATCTCACGGCGCCTACCGCGGTTTGAGGACGGAATCGCGAGCAAGATTTCCTCCGCCCCCGTCACATCGATCATGCGTTGAATATGCTTGGGTTTGTATACCTGAAGCCCCGAAATAACCCGATCAGAAATACTCGCGTCGTCGTCGATAAACGCGACTGGCCTCATCACTCGTCCCATGCGTAGAGCCGCGACCAACTGGTTACCCGCAGCACCAGCGCCGTAGATGGCGACCTTAGGCAAGCCGTTGTCGCGACGGGTGAATGGTACGTGTTGCGCCGCAGTGAACCAGTCCCCCAAAAAGTACTGGCGCATGGCCAAGCGCAGACCGCCGATAGTAATAAGACTGAGCCACCAATAATTGAAAATAATCGAACGTGGCACCACGTTTTGGTGGTTGCTGTACCAATAAACGACCAATGCCAATATCAAAGATGAAAGGCTCACAGCCTTGATAATCGCGATCAACGCATCGTTACCAAAATAACGCATGACGGCGCGGTACATACCAAAACGAACAAAAAGGGGAATGGCGATCAACGGCGCGCAGAGAAAGAGCCAGAAGTGCATGCGGATAGGATTGATCATGTCGTCAATCCCTAATCGCACGAGAAAAGCCATCCAGAGTGCAAACCAAACCAGCAAGACGTCAGTCAGTACTTGGATGAATCGTTTATACCGGCGAGGGAGGCCCAACAAATAGGTCCGTAACATATCCATAATTACCTCCGAACAAGCATCGCAATACAAAAAAACAAAATGACTGAATACACTAGCGACCTACTGCACAGGTTCGTTTTTCTCGACGGCGCCCGCATGAAGCATTCTGGCCAATATGAGTAACGGAACATAGGCAATTATCACGCCCAGTAAGCCATCCAGTCCAAGCAAGGCAACACACAGCGCGATGGGTAACAGCCAGATCACATTCACCAAACCGACAGTTAAGGTAACAGGTAAGTGACGACCATACTTTCGGGACGCGTACTGATAGGCATGACTCCGGTGAGCTTCATAGACTCTATCTCCCCGAATGAGGCGCCTGATCAGTGTAAAGGTTGCATCCACTATAAACACACCTAGCAGAATCACCCAAACCCAAATTAGTGAAGGCGAGGCCCAGGCCGCTTGCAAAGAAAAAATCCCCAGCGTTACACCTAGAAAACCACTTCCGGCATCTCCCATGAAAATCTTCGCAGGGGGAAAATTCCAATACAAAAAACCGGCGACCGCGAATGATAACAGCAATGGCGCCCAGACCAGAGCACTGAGCCCCATCAACGCGTAGATCAACGCAGCCCCCAGGCAAACAAAAATAGCCTCAAGACTGGCTAGTCCGTCGATTCCATCCATGAAATTGTAAAGGTTAAGCATCCAGACCAAGTAGAGCATGGCTAGCACGATGCCAGCCCAGCCCATGTCAAATGTTGTGCCCATTACAGCAAGTGGGGGCGCTCCACCCAACCAGAAAAGTGCCCACACGGCAGCACTGAAATGCCCAAGCAGCCGCCACCGTGCTGCGATATGGCCATGATCGTCCAAGAACCCCAGTACTGCGATGCCGGCGCCGGCCCCTAGTAGCCCCCAGGTAAACGACCAAGATAAAAGCGCAAATATCGCAAGAACAGGCAACAAGAACAAAAAAGTCAACACGATCGCCACGCCGCCACCACGAGGCGTGGGAACCGTGTGGGAACTGCGCGCGTTGGGTACATCTATCAGGCTTTTAGCAAGCGCGTAGCGTCGTAGAGCACTTGTCAGCAGCAGAGAAACGCCGCCCGTAGCAATAAATAAAAGCCAAACCATCACTCAATACTCCAAACGCTTTACGACCCGACGATGCGGTTATTGAACTCTTGCCCTGCCCTGATCATTGCGGCCTCAGCTGACAGGGGCGGCGTCCATCCAAGCAATTGCTTGGCTTTGGATGAGTCGATCTGCAGGGATCCACACAATTGGGTATAGATCCCCTGCTTTCCCAATAGTCTCGCAGACACGCTCAGCAAAACCAAAGGAAGCGGGACCAACGCCGCTTTTCGTCCCATCCCCTTGGCTAAAAGCCTAATCATTTGTCCCGTAGAAAAATCAACACCATCTGACGCCAAAAAAATCTGATTAGCCGCCGCAGGGTGATCTATACAAAAGGCGATGAAATCAACCAGGTTTTCCAAGGCAATCATGCTTCTACTGTTATTAACTCGCCCAAAAGGCAAAGGGATACCTGAATGAACTAGTTTGAGCAATCTGCGAAAGTTCCCGGGGGCATGAGCGGCATAGACTAAGGGAGGCCGAATGATCACCACGTCCATCTCAGTAGTCTGTGCGAGTTGCAATAATCCGACTTCAGCCTCCTGCTTGGAGATTGCGTAATCTGCGTTAGGCGCAAGTGCGGACGACTCAGAGAAAGGGAGATCAGTGGTATAAGCCCCATTTACGCCAATTGAGCTGATAAAGATGAAACGTTTTACACCTTCGGCAGCCGCCTGTGTGGCCAAGTTTAGCGTCGCCCGCGTATTGGCCTCTCGAAACAGCTCAAGCGAATTGGTCTCCTGTGTCAGGACGTGAGCACGCCCTGCCATGTGAATTACGCAACCAACGCCCCCCAGCGCGGAGTGCCAGTTCGTTTGCGCGCCGAATTCGCCAAGGTAGAAAACCTGACAATCACGTTCAATCTCCCGATGTTCAGAGCGGGAGGCAATAGACACAGGATGACTCGCCAGCTTTTGCAAATGAGCCAGAAGCGCCGAGCCAACAAAACCGGTCGCGCCGGTGAGCAAAACCTTACTCACTGGCATCACTTAAAAAAGTAGCCGGCAATTTTGAAAGGAACTTTCAAGGCAATCATAAATATATTGGTATATATCCCGTTTTCTTTACAGGCCCTGACGATTTCCATATTTTGATGAACTTTCCACCAAAATCCCGTAGTGCTGATTCCGCCCTGTCGCATCTTGACCATGTTAGCGTCATGCCTTGAGAGCTTGATACCCTGAGTGATGAAGCGCGTCATCAGCTCGAAGTCAGCTGAAACGCGATAACCTAACTTATAGTATCCAAACTGGTCGAACAGGCTGCGACGAGCATAAAAGGTCGGGTGCGGAATCATGAATCCGAAACGAATTTTCCAGGTAGAGAACCCAGATGACGAGTACTTACGGGTCACAACTTCAGTGTTATCTCGTTGGACGAACACCAAATTTGCATAGGACGCGTCGCACGTTGGATTGTCTCTCAAGAAATTGACCAACGCCTCAATAGTAGACGTGCTGGAGAACACATCATCCGAGTTCAGGATACCTACGTAGTCTCCCGTCGCTAGCTTGATCCCCTTGTTCATCGCGTCATAAATGCCTTTGTCAGGCTCGCTGAGAACAGTCGATATACGCCCCTCATATTCAGAAATAATGGCCAGCGTCGAGTCTTTGGATGCACCGTCTATAACGATGTACTCAATATCCTGATAGGTCTGGGAGAGTACCGATTCCAGAGTGTCGCGAATGGTCGAGGCGCTGTTATAGCAAACGGTGACGATCGAAATTTTCACAATATCAACCTTTCACCCGACCGTAGATATCTTCGAAACGGACAATATCGTCCTCTCCCAGGTACGAGCCTGATTGTACCTCAATCAATTCGAGGGGAATCATTCCGGGGTTTTCCAACGCGTGAATCTGGCCAATCGGGATATAAGTCGATTGATTTTCAGTGACCAAATAGGTTTTTTCACCATTGGTAACCCGCGCCGTTCCACTCACGACAATCCAGTGTTCAGCACGATGGTGATGCATCTGCACCGAAAGCTTCTCACCGGGCTTTACGGTGATTCGCTTGACCTGGTATCGCTCGCCATTATCAATGGAGTCGTATACCCCCCACGGGCGATATACCTCACGGTGATTTGCATGCTCTTGACGCTTGCAACCCTTGAGTTGGTCGACGATTTTCTTGACGTCCTGCACCTGATCTTTGTGGGCGACAAGTACAGCGTCTTTGGTCTCGACAATAATTAGGTCTGCCACACCAACGGTAGTCACCAGGCGATGTGTGGCATGGACATAGCTCCCGGACGTATTTTCGGAAAGTACATCGCCCTTGAACAAGTTGCCCTCCGAGTTTTTTTCGCCCGCATCCCAGAGCGCCGACCAAGAGCCGATATCGCTCCATCCAGCATCCAGAGGCACCATCACCGCATCGGAGGTCTTCTCCATGACGGCATAGTCGATCGAATCATCAGGGCTGGTAACGAATATCGAACTGTCGACGCGGGTAAAGTGCATATCCTGCTGGCCGCCAGCCAAAGCCTCCCGGCAAACAGAAACAATCTTCGGCTGAAACCGCTCAAGCTCTTGAAGGTAACGGCTGGCCCGGAACATGAACATGCCACTGTTCCAAAAATAACCACCGTCAGATAAATACTGCTCTGCCGTTTGAAGGTCCGGCTTTTCAACGAAACGATTGACCTTGAAGCCCCCCTCACCTACTGGCGACCCCATCTGAAGATAACCGTAGCCCGTTTCAGGATGCGTCGGAGTAATTGCGAATGTCACCAACTTACCCGCCTCAGCGAGGGATTGGGCTTTGGCAATGCTCTGATGAAACGCATCCACATCCTGAATCAGGTGATCTGCTGCCAACACCAACAGGATGGGGTCTTCGTGCTCGGTCAGCGCTTGCAACGCTGCCAGCGCAATCGCGGGGGCGGTATTGCGTCCGACCGGCTCAAGAATAATATTGGCTTCTTCCAGCCCCAACTGCCGAAGCTGTTCCGCAGCAAGAAAACGGTGACTTTCATTACAGATAAGACGAGGGACAGCATGCTCCAGTCCGTCAAGACGCTTGATGGTGGCCTGCAACATGGTCAGGTCCGCGTCCACCAACGGCAGGAACTGCTTGGGGTTCAACTGACGAGACAAAGGCCAAAGGCGAGTGCCTGAACCACCCGCCATGATTACCGGAAGAAACATTAAATCATCCTTTGATTCTTACTTGATCAGCGCAACGAAATACCCACAGAAGTGGCCATGCACGATGCAGTGACATCTACTATTGAGTGCGTGACGCTCATCATACGCCTGCAGGTGGGGCACTGGCATTTCTAAAATCTCCCAGTACCACGCCTTATTTGGCAAGCAAGAAGACAAGGGGTCGGGCGCCCCTGATGCGAGGTAGCCGTTCACTTGGAAGACGACAAAATTGAACATCCAAAATGCCAGGAAACGACGCTGGCCCTGTTAAGCAAGCGCCGCTCCAATCCTGTCAGCCTCGCGCATCCAGGCGGTTTGCGACAAACCACTGATAGGCGTCCCTCAGTCCATCCTCCAGCCCAATATTCGCCTGCCACCCCATAGACCTGAGGCGAGACACATCCATCAGCTTGCGTGGAGTACCGTCCGGCTTAGAGGCATCAAACGTCAAGACGCCCTTGAACCCCGTAACTTTGGCGATGGTTTCTGCCAGTTCACGAATTGTGCAGTCAATACCGGTGCCCACATTAATATGGGAAAGCATCGGCTGAGTATTGGCACGATAGGACTCACCCTCAAGCTCCATGACATGCACGCTGGCTGCAGCCATATCGTCAACATGCAAAAACTCTCGCATGGGCTTACCACTACCCCAAATCGCAACTTCTTCCACTGCGTTCTCGACCGCATCATGAAAACGGCGCAGCAACGCGGGAATAACATGGCTGTTATCCGGGTGATAGTTGTCGTGCGGACCATACAAGTTGGTGGGCATCACGCTGCGATAGTCGCGACCATGTTGGCGATTGTAACTCTCACACAATTTGATCCCGGCAATCTTGGCGATCGCATAGGGCTCATTGGTCGATTCGAGTGTTCCAGTCAGCAGTGCCTGCTCAGTCATTGGTTGCTCGGCCAGCTTCGGATAAATGCACGAAGAGCCCAAGAACAACAATTTTTGCACACCGGCGCGATGCGCGGCTTCGATGACGTTCGCCTGAATCATCAGGTTGTCGTAAATGAAATCTGCGGGATAGGTGTTGTTGGCATGAATTCCCCCAACACGCGCAGCAGCCAAATACACCTGATCGACCCTGTGCGTAGCGAAATACTCCCGCACCGCACTCTGGTCGAGCAAATCCACATCCTCACGACCGAGCGTCAGAATATTGTTATAGCCCAATGCGGACAGGCATCGCACGATGGCCGAACCTACCATACCGCGATACCCAACCACCAACACCGCTTCGTTCAAATCACGAGCCACCGATCAGTTCTCCGTTGCAACAGGAACCTCATGCCCGTGCTGCTTGAGCAAGGCATGACGCTGCGCTACTTTCAAATCTTCGCGCACCATCTCGGCACACATTTCCTGAACGGTAATTTCTGGCGTCCAACCCAGCTTGGTCTTAGCCTTGGTCGGATCCCCCAACAAAGTTTCAACTTCGGCAGGGCGGAAGTAGCGCGGATCAACACGAACCACTACATCACCAACATTCAGCGCCGGAGCCTTGTCACCGTCGATCGCTGTAACGATAGCAACTTCATCAACACCCGTACCGTCAAAACGCAACTCGATACCCAGTTCGGCAGCGGACCAGCGCACGAATTCGCGCACGGAGTATTGGACCCCCGTGGCGATCACGAAATCCTCAGGTTGGTCCTGTTGCAGCATCATCCACTGCATGCGCACGTAGTCTTTAGCATGACCCCAGTCACGCAGCGCATCCATGTTGCCCAGGAAAACGCACTTCTCAAGGCCCTGGGAGATATTTGCCAATGCGCGAGTGATCTTACGGGTCACAAATGTTTCGCCACGGCGCGGAGATTCGTGGTTGAACAGAATGCCGTTGCACGCATACATACCATAGGCTTCGCGGTAGTTGACCGTGATCCAGTAGGCGTACATTTTTGCTACCGCATAAGGGGAGCGAGGATAGAAAGGCGTGGTCTCTTTCTGGGGAGTTTCCTGTACCAGACCATACAGCTCGGAGGTCGATGCCTGGTAAAACTTTGTTTTCTTTTCAAGCCCCAGCAGACGGATAGCCTCCAAGATACGCAAGGTGCCCATGGCATCAACGTCAGCGGTGTATTCCGGCGATTCGAAGCTCACGGCAACGTGGGACTGTGCGCCAAGGTTATAGACCTCGTCCGGCTGCACTTCCTGAATGATGCGAGTGAGGTTGGAGGAATCAGTGAGATCGCCGTAGTGCAGGACAAACTTTTGATTATCGACATGCGGATCTTGATAGATATGGTCCACTCGCTGGGTGTTGAAGGACGAGGCTCGGCGTTTGATGCCGTGGACTTCGTAACCTTTATCAAGAAGAAATTCTGCGAGATAGGATCCATCTTGCCCTGTGATTCCTGTGATAAGTGCTTTTTTCATAAACCCTCACTAATAAAAATTCAAAACTTTCAATTTATATTCGATAGAGAAAGCACCGCAGCCGCGAGACTTTCGCTATGCTTACGATACGAGTACTTGCTCACAATTCTTCGTCGACCTAACCTTGAAAGCCTAAGTCGAGTTTCCGGATTTTGCAGAAGCGTTAAAATTGCTTGAGCAATAGAGTTTGAAGAGCCCGGATCAACAAATAAAGCACAACGCCCAACAACCTCAGGCACCGCTCCATTTCTACTGGTAATCACGGGACACCCAACAGATAACGACTCGGCAATGGCAATGCCAAATCCCTCGTACAAAGTAGGGGAAACATACATCGTCGAGGTCCTTAAAAGACTTATCTTTTCAGCTTCTGTAACATGGCCTTTGAAAGTAATATTTTTCGCACATGACTTTGTGGCTACAAACTCTTTAAACTCCTCGTACCCTGGCCCTGAGCGCCCAACTAAAAGCAAGTTAGCCTCAACACCCTGCTGATAGAGAATATCCAGTGCATCGACCACTTCGCGAATGCACTTTCTTTCAATATTATTTTTTTCCATCCAGCTGATACATAACAACTGAGGAATGCGGCCATTCAGCTCTGGCAGCTCATCATCACGATCCTCGCAAGGAGTATAAATATCGGTATCTATCCCGTGATAAACCAGCCTTGGATTATTGACACGCAAATTGTTAACAACTGCGTTATATTCGCAAGCAGAGACAAATACATTCATGTGTGCAGTTCGTAGAGACAAGCCAATTAACATCCTGTAAAGCCAAGAACGCCTTACAAAATCAGTACCGGACATCAAGGGTGTCTCGTAATGAAAAGCCCCCGCAACTATACACTTGCCACCCTTTAAGCGAGATACAATTATGGGGAGCAACGAATAAGTCCACCACCAAACATACAAAACATCATAACGACACAAAAAGATATCTCTCAACCGATTAGAAACATGGACATCAAAACCCATGTCTTTTAAAGCTCTAATATCCTGTTCATAAAATGAAACATCAGAAAGAATTTTCTTATCAGCCACCTTGGCAAAAAAAAGAACTTTTTTCTTACTTTGCTTTGACATCTTTCAAGCACCCCCTTAAAAAAAAAGCAACAATAATTACTGGAAACAACAAAAAATAATATCTAGCCAAAAGCAGAAATGCTGTTCCTGTAGCCTGAAAAAAAGTTGGCATATAGAAATACAAAGGCAGAAGAACAAACTTCCAACCAGCACTATATGTATTTAATCGACAAGTCTTTACGATAGCATCAAGCCCCCCCATGACAAACGCAAAAAAAGACACAAAAAAACACACGACAACTTTATCAACCCAATCAGACAGTAAAAAATAGTTTATTAATGAGTCATTTGGACCACCATTTTCCGGATATAGATAAATATTAGTCGATGCCAGCAACTGACCTACACCAGGACTAATACCATATATCTTACTGACAATAAAATCAAATATGTAATAAAGCACAGCATTAGGCAACTTCACACTCTCATACATGTGCGCCTTAAGAATAATCATAGTCCCATCGAAAGATGCTACTAATCTTGCCAAGAAAGCCACAAGCGCATCATCAGCATTGCTAAATGTAGCTCCGAAAAAAAATACAACTGTAAGAAACGATATAACTATCGACAACACAAAAATAAAAAACATATCCCTTAAGCCGACAGACCTCTGAAAAACTACTGAAATCACCACGACTGCAAGATTAATTATTACTCCTTTCTCACCAAATACAATACCTCCGAGTACAAGAAAACATCCAACTATTAAAAATAGCACATAATTTCGAGCCACTAACAACAGAAAAAAAAGGCTTAACAATATACCATTCAAAAGCGACAAAACGTATGGTAGTACTCCAGCCTCCCCCCCCCAGTTAATTTTATCTATTCGGTAATCTTGAGTATATTTCGAAAGCAAAAAGCAAAAAAGTGCGGCATACGCTACAAGCATAAAAAATGCCAAATAACTATACGATTGAGACATAGCGTTAGTGGATAAAGTACTACGTGTAAACTTAAATGACGGAGCACGAACGCCGATAATCAATGAAACGAAGTAGATTAGCACTAATACCAAAGCTTGGACAAACTGCTCCATTCCAGCGCCCATCATCAACAACGCCGCTCCATAAAAATAAATACTCGCGACGGCTATCGGCCCAAGGAATCTGCGTAATCCACAACCAAATGCGGTGATACATAATAAAAAGCACAGCGCCACATAAAAATAATCCGGAGTCAATCGGATGAAATCTTCAATAATATCCATAATTTATCCGAAAAAACAAAAAAGTTTAAAACTTTAAGAGCGAAAAAATCGTCTCAATAAATCAATACAGTCAGTTGGCAAAACCAACTTGAAAATCATTCTTAAAAACTGAAGAGGTGAAAAAAACACAATTTTTAGACGACTCAATCCTAACGAGCGCGCCACGCAATCCAACGATTTTAAGTTCTTCCAAGAAAAGTAATCAGATGCACCTCCCGTTGAATATTCCGATAATAGGCTATCAACAAAAACCGGATGCTTAGCCGTACTGAGTGTACGCACCATAAATTCATAATCAGAGTGTAGCCCTAATTCCGGATAAAACCCTTGGAAAGCAACATCAGGAATTCTGAATACAAAACCTTGATGATGAAGTGGAAAGCTCAAAAAGTTATAATTGTTTATATTCACTGGCAAAAAACATCTATAAATTTTCGCAGCACCACTTTTTATATTTTTCTGCCGAACATTCGTTACTAACACATCTGCATTATCACGAACAATAGAGTCAACAATGGGCTGAACATCCAGCAACTTATCATCAGCTCCAAGAACCAATACGTAGCTACCAAGCTCGCAAAAAGAGATAGCTTTATTTAAGGCATTATATATGCCATCATCACGCTCGCTTTTCCAATACTTAATATTATCGCGATATTTTTCGAGCAATTCAAGAGTACCATCAGTTGACCCACCATCCATAATAATTAAATCTATATGCTCATATGGGCACTCAACAACACTTAACAGCAGCTGTTCAATAGTTTCCACCCCATTGAAAACTGCAACAACAATACTTATTAAAGGCAGCTTCTTATCTGATTCTTTTTTAGAATTCATACCTACCTCAACCCAAACATAAAAATATCACACCCCGAATATTCATTCCCTAACACCTAACCAATACCCCTAGTAAACTTTAATAATTTACTGAACACCAGAACTATAGCGCATTTAAAAAACTGCAAGACTTCTACAACACTGCCACAGCCTTCATTTTGAATAAGATACTTTCTGGGAGAGCTCCAAGAACGACGCTTTACCATCTGCCTAATCCAACTAATTGCCACATATTTCAACCAGTACTTCGGAGCATGAAACTTTAAAAAAAATGAAATAGCGGAGACATAGCCCAGTGTCACCTCATCATTAACATCCCTAATACTAAAAGACTCCTCATGCGCCCTAAAAAAAACCAAAGGCTCACGCATGCAAGAAACATACAAGTAATTACTAGCAGTAATTAAAGAAATCAAAATATCTGGACCCGCACCATTTCTCAAAAATGGCCGCGGTGTTGATACCGGAATATCTAACATCAAGTTCTGTTTCAAATCTTCTGTGCGTAGCATAATCGCGCCAGGGCTCAATGGTGCCAGATGATCTAATAATCGAACGACGTACTCATCAAAGGTAATAAGTGAGTCGCTACTATTTTGATATGAAATCGTACACATATCAGTAGAACTTCCTATTTTCGCAGCCGAGAACACGAACGCTACATCATCATCTGTGCAGGCGCTATACATTTTCTCAAGACAATCCTCTAAGAGCAAGTCGTCACTAAACACTATTTTACTGTAGCTCGCCTTGGCTTCTTCAACACACCTCATCCAATTAAGTACAGGACCGACATTTGATTCGTTTTGAAAAATTCTAATCCTTTTATCCTTACGGGATAATTCCTGACAAACCGCCCATGTGTTATCCGTACTTCTATTATCTACTATTACTATTTCGAAATCAGAAAACCCTTGCTTCAAAATAGAATCAACACACTCAACAATATATTTTTCGCGATTATACACGGGGACCAAAACACTAACTTTTGGGCATCCCTCTTTAAAATTAGTCACCAAAACCTTCCTTAAGCACAGAGCGAAAAACTTGTATTGGAAGAGCAACAGCTGAAAACAACAAACTAACTGTGGCCGCAACAACTACACCACTGACGCCTAACCCATACCCCCTAACCAAAACGTAGGCTAATGGAATATTAAATAACATGGCCAGCACAGCCGTTATCAGTTGAATATTTGTTTTCCCAACACCATTTAAAACCATGGCATATATATTATTCCAAATAGACACCAATATAAAAATAGCAATTACCAAGATCAAATCAATCGAAACCGCTAAATCACCACCAATCCAAATAAAAATAACCTTCTTAGCAATCAACACCATCACTATAACTGCAACAACAAAAACAGCAAACACCATTAATTGCTTAATGAGCATTCGTCTTATCCAGTGATTATCTTTACGATGAAAAGCATCCGAATAAGCAGGCCATAGCGGTGCAGAGATAAGGGCATGGGCAAAGGAAAACAGTGCAAAAATCTTCATTACAACTTCGTACTGGGTAACCAACTGCGGACCAAAAAACTGAGTTATTAATATTTTATCCGTAGTAAATACTACCAACACTGCTATCTGGATAGTAAAAAAAGTGAGGCCTACCGACAATAATGGATTGAGATATTTACGCCTCCAAAAAAAAACCGGAATAAGATCTTTATTATCTTTATAAAAACCTATACTCAACAAAACACTAGCAAAAAGCATTGCCACTCCATAAACTATTGCTAAAATCACAATAGATGAGTCAAGCATTGCCCATACAACACATACGAAAAAAAGAGAAAATATATTTGAGTATAATTGCCCTAATGCAACTAAAGATGTTTTTTGAAAGCCACCTAAAATCGCTCCTACCAGACCAATCCAAAAATTCAAAAGAACACAACTTAACGAAATCTGGACAGCCAACCTAATTTCATTTTCCGAAACTGCAACCGTATTGAATACTCGATGCCATGGAATGTAATACGCACTAAAAAAAGAGAAAAACCACAACACTATTGCAATACCCCCTATGAGGGTGTAACCAGCGGATATATACTTGCCGGCCTCCATACGATCGTTTTCTGCAAGTGCTTTCGATACGCAGTTTTTTAATCCGTTACCAATTCCGAGATCAAAGAACACTAGCCAAGTAATCACACTTAAGATTGTTGACCAAACACCGAATTGCTCCACTCCAAGATATCTAATCAATATTGGTATACTGATAAAAGAAGCAAGAACGGCACCAGCCTTAAACAAAACAGAAGCCTGAACCTGTTTAAAATAGTTTGCAGTTCGTCTTTTTGCTACCTCAGCTGTCATTCTTTATGACTCAACCAATCCAACATTCTTTTAACGCCAACTTTTGAAGAAACCTTAGGCTCCCATTTCAATATTTCTTTTGCTTTATCCAAACATGCGACAAATACACGCTGATCGCTTTCCCGAACAGGCAACCTTACATAATTTAACTTAGTATCAGTGACTTCTTCTAAATAAGAAAATAACTCAAGGAGTGAAAAGCTATTCTCCATACCGCCGCCAACGTTGAATGCTTGCCCTTTAGCAGAGTCTATATTGTTTACCGCAGCCAAATATAGTCGCTTCATGTCGTCGGCATGCAGCACATCTCTAACTTGCTTCCCACTCCCTGAAATAGTGAATGAATCAGCGATAATTCCATTTCTTGCCTCTAGAGCCTTCTGACAAAACCATCCTACCCATCCTTGATCATAAGTAGCAAACTGACGACCGCCATACATTGACGAATGACGGAAAACTACAGTTTTCAACCCAAATATGCGGGCGTAATCCAGCATATACTGATCCGCGGCGCCTTTGGAACAGCCATAAGGAGAATGAAAATCGAGTTGCGTGGTTTCGTCAAAACCTCTCATTTTCTCCGTACACTCATAACGAGTCGACGTCTCACGGTAAATAAATTGCTCTAGATCTCCATATACCTTATTAGTAGAAGAATAAACAATCGTGGCGTCTGGCACATGCAAACGGGCCGCTTCGAGAAGGTTATGAGTTCCCAGAACATTCACTTCAAAATCCATACGAGGATTAGAAATGGAGGTAGTCATTGCAACTTGACCTGCTAAGTGAAAAATCACATCAGGCTTGAAGAGCTGTATGACTCGATTAACATCATTTTGATTTCGGATGTCGCCATGTTCAAATGTGAATTTTCCATGACTCTGCAGCCATGCAAGGTTCTCCCTTGAGCCACCACGATACAAGCTATCAAAAATTACAACTTCATCTCCTCGCTGAATGGCGTCGAAGGCTAGGTTGCTACCAAGAAATCCACAACCACCGGTAATAAGCAATTTCATCGTACGTAATCCTTTTCAATTATTTTCTGCACGCCTACCCTCAATGATATTTTTGGCGTCCAGCCAAGTGACCGTAAACGACTAGTATCAGCCACGAGCAACATCGCTTCGTTGGCTCGGTATGGAACAGCGCCAAACTCGAGCAGAGTCTGCGAAGCAGTCATGGAATGAACTAACTCTACAAAGTTTTTTACCGATACGGCATCGCCACAACCAACTTCAATCTCTTCGGCGCAAGCGAAGCTCGAAACATTTGAAAGAATCACATCGTAAGCACTCACGACATCTTCAACGTAAATAAAATCTCTTTCTTGGACCCCTGAGGTGAGCCGCAAGTGCTCCACATTATCAAAGCAAGATCCAATTACATAAGTCGTAAATTTGCTTTTATCATCACCTGGACCATACATGTGTTGTAAGGCGACATTTATAAATTGCACACCACTACCGCCCCACCCCGCTTGAAGCGCACCTAAAGTGCTGAAGCTATTTTTAGTCATAGCATAACTACTGACAGAGGACTCAAGAATGGTGCCTGTATTTAAAAACACCACCTGCTTATCCAGTCGACTTGCACCCTCTAATAAAAGTAGCCCAAAACGAACATTTGCGTCGAAAATATCGATAAGATTTTCCCCCGCTCGACCATATGAGCATGCCGTATGGACTATATAATCGGGGGCTACTTTTCCAATTGTAGAAAGGACTTCGTCGTCACCATCACACCTGTACAACTGGATACTGTTCATCAGGTCTTCGATTCGAACTGTTGCAGATGCCGGTCGAAGCAGAACGGAAATCTTATGGCCAGCACGAACCCAATGATGAGCAAGTGCGCTTCCCAAAAATCCGGTGGCGCCTGTCAGCAATATATTCTTCATACTTAAAAACTAATACCAAAAAACTCTTCCAGTTTCTCTCCAATGTACTCAAACTGCTCCGAGCCTAAGCTAGGATAGATACCCAGCCAGAACGTCTGGTTCATTGTGCGATCCGTATTCGTCAGCTCGCCAACAACGCGATATTCAAGCCCATGAAAGTAAGGTTGACGCGTCAGGTTGCCTGCGAACAACAGTCGTGACCCGATGTTGTTCTGGTCCAGGAACTTCAACAAGTCAACACGCTGAACGCCCGAGCTCTCTTTCAAAGTTATAGGAAAACCAAACCAAGATGGATCACTGTTTGGCGTTGGTTCGGCGATTTCCAAGAAGTCAGACAGGCTGCTCAACCGCTCTTTCAGCAACACATAGTTGCGCTTGCGGGTGTCAATGAACTCCTGAGCTCGATCAAGTTGCGCGAGACCGCAGGCTGCTTGCATATCGGTGATCTTGAGGTTGTAACCCAAGTGCGCGTAGACGTATTTATGGTCGTAGCCGGCCGGTAGACTGCCAAACTGTTGACCAAAGCGATCGCCACAGGTGTTGTCGCAACCGGGCGCGCAATAGCAGTCACGACCCCAGTCGCGGAAGGACTCGGCAATTACTTTCAATTGAGGACTATTCGTGAATACTGCGCCACCCTCGCCCATCGTGATGTGGTGAGCTGGATAAAAACTCAGCGTACAGATATCACCGAACGTACCGACCAGCTTGCCGTTGTAAGTAGCCCCCAGCGCGTCACAGCAATCCTCGATCAGCCACAGGTTGTGCTTTTCGCAGATCGCTTTGACAGCCCCCAAATCGAACGGATTACCCAGGGTATGGGCGAGCATGATGGCTTTGGTCTTAGGCGTAATTGCAGCTTCGATCAGGTTGACATCAATGTTGTGCGTCTTCATATCAACGTCGACAAACACCGGGATGGCGCCGAACTGCACAATCGGGTTAACCGTAGTCGGGAAGCCGGCGGCTACGCCAATAACTTCGTCGCCCTTCTTGATTGCTCGCTCGCCCAGCTTGGGCGACGTCAGCGTACTGAAGGCAACCAAATTCGCAGACGAGCCTGAGTTCACCGACAGCGCAAATCTTACGCCCAAAAACTCAGCCAGTTTGCGCTCAAACTCTGCATTGAAACGACCCGTTGTCAGCCAACCGTCCAAGGACGCTTCAACCATCAATTGCAGCTCACGAGCCCCAATAACTTTGCCCGAAGGCGGAATAACACTTTCGCCGGCAACGAAAGGTTTTGGCGCCAGGGCGACTTGAGCGTACTGCTCAACGAGCTTACTGATTTCCTGGCGAAGCATATCGGGTGTCATAGCGTTTCCTGCTTGAAAAATATGAGTTACTTGCCGCATGAAGACATAGCGGCCATATAGGCCTTGATTTCCGCGAGGCACAGAGCGTGTACATCATTACCGCTGAGCCAAGCTCTATGCCAATTCACGATGTAGGCCAACGTTGTCTCCAATGACCACGTGGGCGACCAATGCAGATGTGCCCGAGCTTTTGACACATCGAGCTTTAAATAACGAGCTTCATGGGGCTGAGGATTTTGATCCAAAGCCCAGCTTGCGCCTTCACCCCAGGTCTTCACCATATGGTCCAGAATCCAGTCGACGGGGCGGGCATCTTCGTCCTTAGGGCCGAAATTCCAACCCTGTGCTACATCCTGACCACGCGCCCACAAATTCTCAGCCAATACCAAATAGCCACTTAGTGGCTCAAGCACATGCTGCCATGGCCGGGTTGCCTGGGGATTGCGAATAACCACCGGTTGCTGCTTTTCAAAGGCGGTGAGTATATCTGGAATCAGGCGATCTTCAGCCCAATCGCCACCACCAATTACATTCCCGGCACGCGCCGATGCAAGGGAGACAGGTTGGTCCTTGCCAAAAAAGGAATTGCGATAGGCCGACGTGACCAATTCCATACAGCCTTTGCTGTTGCTGTACGGATCATGCCCACCCATGGGTTCATCTTCTCGATAACCCCATTCCCACTCACGATTTTCGTAACATTTATCTGTAGTCACGTTAACGATCGCGCGCAAGCCACGGCATTGGCGCGCAGCTTCGAGCACATGGACTGTGCCCATCACGTTGGTAGCATAGGTCTCGACCGGCTGTTTATACGAAAGCCGGACCAATGGCTGTGCGGCCATATGGATGAGGATGTCGGGGTCATAGTCAACCATGCTCCGAGTAATAGCCTGCAGGTCTCTGATGTCGCCAATGTGTGATTGCATGTGTTCACCGACACCTGCCTCATCAAAAAGGGAAGGCGTAGTGGGTGGCGCGAGGGCGTAGCCCTTCACATCGGCCCCCATACTTTGCAGCCATAACGACAGCCAGCTCCCCTTGAAGCCGGTATGACCGGTCAAAAATACTTTTTTACCTTTCCAGAAGTCAGGTGTTACAGCGGCTTTCATCTTCACTCCCAAGTCTTCCAGGGTGCTTTGCCCGACGTCCAGAGATCTTCCAGATGGTGCTTGTCGCGCAGGGTGTCCATCGGCTGCCAGAACCCCTGATGCTCAAAAGCCATTAGCCGGTTCTCGGCAGCCAGATTCATCAAGGGCTCCTGTTCCCAGACACTGCTGTCGTCGGTGATGTAATCCAACACTTCCGGGTTCAAGACAAAAAAGCCGCCATTGATCATAGCGCCGTCGCCCTTAGGCTTTTCTTTAAAGCTCAGCACCTGACCTTGGCGGATGTCCAAGGCACCAAAGCGCCCTGGTGGATAGGTCGCTGTGAGTGTCGCACTCTTGCCGTGCTGCTTGTGGAACGCAATGGACGCACTGATATCGATGTCGCCGACGCCATCGCCATAGGTGAAGCAGAACGACTCCTCATCCTTCACATATTCTGCAACACGACGAAGGCGTCCGCCGGTCATGGAATCGTCGCCAGTATCAACCAGGGTCACACTCCAGGCTTCGGCGCGCTTGTCATGCACTTGCATGGTGTTATCACGCATATTGAACGTCACGTCCGACATGTGAAGGAAATAGTTAGCGAAGTACTCTTTGATGACATAGCCTTTGTAGCCACAGCAAATGATAAAATCGTTAATGCCGTGAGCAGAATACATCTTCATGATGTGCCACAAAATTGGCTTACCACCAATCTCGACCATCGGTTTAGGCCGAGTGCTGGTTTCTTCACTCAAGCGCGTGCCTAATCCGCCAGCCAAAATCACAGCTTTCATCTTTTTTCCTTAATTAATTCGAGCTCACAAAAGCATCGGAGTAGAAATTTCTGTGTGGAAGGCCAAGCGTCACAAGCTTCTCTTTGGCCGAATGAATCATCTGCTCAGAACCGCAGGCGTATACCACGGAGTCAGCCAAATCGACGCCATCCTGCACAAGCACGTCCTGCACGTAACCGATGCGCCCTTCCCAACGGCTGCCGGGACGCGACAACACCGGCACGAAGGAGATTGATAGCGGCCCTGGCTCAGGCGCCCAATAAATATCATGAGCGTGACGCCCCCCCCAGTAGACCCAAACCCTTTTATCTGCCACTAACTCAGGATCAGCTTTCAACTGTTCGAGAATCGCTTTGACTGGAGCGATCCCCGTGCCAGTTGCTAGGAAGACGAGGTTGGTCGGCGAGGTGTTGCGCAATGCGAACGTGCCTAGAGGTCCCTCAAGCCGGAGCAAGTCGTTGCCGGTAAGCTCTTCGAACCAATACTGACTCATGACGCCACCCTTAACTTGGCGGATCTGAAACTCTAGCCTCCCATCCTGACGAGGGGCATTGGCGATAGAGTAGCTTCTTCTCACGCCACTCTTGCCGATAATGTCTACATACTGGCCAGGAAGATAATTCAGGGAGTCTCTGGGCGGTAACCTCAAAACGACTTCGACCACATCATCAGCCAAGCGCCTAAATGAGTCCACTCGGGACGGCAGTGTCTTACTCTTAATGTCAGCGAACTGACCAAGATCCTCGATATCTAAGCGAACATCAGTCGACGCTGTACGGCAACACGTCAAGATAACCCCTGACGCTAACTCATCGAGAGATAACGCGGATTCATCATGATGAATCACCTCAGTCTCGCCAACCACGCCAGCCTTGCATACGCCGCAACGCCCAGAACGGCAGCTGTACTCCAGGACTACACCGTGCTTTCTTGCACTGTCCAAGAACGTTACGCCGGGCTCGCAAAGAAATTTTTTTCCATTGGACAAGGTTACAGTTGACATGATAATCGCGATTCACTCTTCACTGTAAAATTAAGCATCAAAAAAAAACAAAAAAGTCAATAACATTTTTGCGAAATTCATCGCCACAGCCATCCAGTCAAACAGCTCATGATTATCGACTCAATGCCATGAATCCCACGTTTTCTGGCACGCTTGTGTTGAGCCATCCCACCTTGATCTGTAATCGCGGGTCTTCAACATGCGCAATTTTGTCAATCATACGATCATCGACGGCACTCAGTCAGCAATCTTCAATAATTCCAAACCACTCTAGGCTCTGCACGAAAAGTAATTTCGTAAACATCCCATGGCGCTGGCCCGCGCGCATCGACGTCTAACTTTTCGTGAGTTTGTCGAAACGAGTAACGATGCAGCGGCTTTCCTTCAATCAGCCAAACATGAGCTCAATGATATTGCGCTGTCGGTACTTGGGGCTAACACAGCCCCGGTAACCGCAGCTTGAGTTTGTGTTTCATGCGAACAGAGGAGTTACGGGCTACATCCAATACCGATCGCAGCAACGACGCAACGCTTACCGTCATAGCCTTTGCCCGCCAGCAGCCACCAGCAGCATGGAGAGGGGAGCGAGCGGGCAAGCTGGGTATGTACGCTGCATTGAAGTAACCGCGTGGCGCAAGATATATTGTTGGCCTGTTCGCCTGCTAATAGAAACCTCAGCGGGACATCATTGGCAGAGCATAGCATATGGATCTTGGTGGTCAGGCCGCCCAGGGCTAAGCCCGACCGCGGGATCTTGAGGTTCGTCGGGCATTTTTCCCGGCTGCAGAATAAGCCTGGGTTGCCCTTAATACGGCAGAGTCAACAATACAAGTCCAGATCAATTAACCCATGCTCGTTTATCCTGACGTGAAGCCGCTCGAGCATCTGGTCAAAGACTGTGCGATTGCGCCAATCACGGAAGTGCCGATAACCCACTAACCAACGCGGAGCGCTCAAGCATGGGGCGCCAGACCGCCCCAAAACAGAGCACTCAAAAGAACTCAATTGACATCAAGCGATCATAAGCTCGTCGCCATCCGCTGTGGCTGGGCCCATAGAAGATGTCTGCAAGTTCGTACCGCTTGGCTACCGCAGGCCACCCAGCCTTTATTGGTCGCCGATTTTACTGAGTTTCGACGCCGATGGAGGTCAAATCGGTTTCGGACTATTGCATACAGCGAAATGCGCAGAGACAACTACCGAGTGATAATGGGTTATCATCAACAATTGAACCATCAGGATCGGACTTCATCCTATGCCAGCTAAGGCCCCAGACGTACAATACAATCTTAAAAAAACCTCTGCATACAGACCCGACATAGACGGCCTTAGAGCCCTTGCAATATTATCGGTTATTATATATCACGCCTTTCCCGACTCACTCCCTGGCGGATTTTCCGGAGTTGATATTTTCTTCGTAATTTCTGGGTATTTAATATTCAGCATAATACTTAGAGGATTAAAAACCAATTCATTCAGCTTCAAAATTTTTTACGCACACAGAATAAAAAGGATATTTCCTGCACTCTCTATTGTTGTTTTATCGACTTATCTATTCGGCTGGGTAGCTTTACTCCCTGATGAGTTTAGATTACTGGGCAAGCACGTATTTGCCGGAATGAGCTTTTATGAAAATTTTTTACTGAGAAGCGAGTCGGGGTATTTTGATGTTTCCTCAGAAGCCAAACCCCTAATGCACCTTTGGTCTCTTGCCATAGAGGAGCAGTTTTACTTAATGTTCCCACTTGTTGCTTGGCTCGGTTGGCGCATGAGAATAAATTTACTTTTCATTATATCAATCCTAGCGATCACATCGTTCAGCCTCAACATAACAGGCATAGAAAAAAACATCATAAAAACGTTTTTCATGCCCCAAACAAGAGTCTGGGAATTACTCTCCGGCGCAATGCTCGCGTATTTCGTCATCCGACAAAATAGCAAAGACGATTACCTGCCCCACAGCACCTCCACTTTCGCCCACTTAATTCCTAACTTAAAACAGCACATGGGCACACTAAAAAATACGTCCTCCATCTTCGGATTCTTTTTACTTTTTTTAAATTTCACACTTCTTAAAGAAACATACCTATTCCCAGGATGGTGGGCTTTAATTTCTGTACTTGGCACTATTCTAATAATATTCGCAGGAACTAACGCTTGGGCGAATAGAACCTTGCTAGCTAATAAGCCGATGATGTTTATAGGAGCCATCAGCTACCCTCTTTATTTATGGCATTGGCCCATCTTAACCTTTTTCAAAATTTTGCAACCTCAAGCACCCTCTATCCCTTCGGGCATTGTTTGCATCATTATCAGCCTCGTGCTTTCCTGGCTCACCTATCAATTACTGGAAAAACCTATCCGCTTTGGCTCCAACACATGGATTAAAACAGCGAGCCTTTGTATCATCGCCTCATTTCTGGGCGCAGCGGGATACGTGACCTACAAAAAAGACGGGATCACTTCTCGATCAATCGTCGAAAAAAACCCTCTGATCAAACCGACATCTATTACTCAGAGTTTTGAGCTTCGAGGATGCGGGCTAGACGATGAAGACACAAAGGAGTTTTCATTTTGTTCGACGGACTCTCGCGGAAATGCAAAATTTGCGCTGATTGGTGATAGCAAGGCAGCAGCACTACTTCCTGGGATTTTTAGCTACGAAAAGCCTAATGGCTATTGGAAAGTAATTGGAGGAAATGGACGCCTTGGCCCGACGGTTCCGGTCATCAGTAATGCGAGCATTTATCAATCCTACCAAACCTTAGCACATTTGACGTTGAAGGCCATTACAAACGACCCCAAACTTGAGGTGGTCGTTATTGCAACATCAACACGAGCTCTTTTCCAACTCGACAACGACTACTCAATCGAAAAATTACCGGCAAACCAAAATAAAAAACTTGCCCTAGAGGGGCTCGATGCTATGGTTTCAGAGATAACTAAAACAGGCAAAAAAGTAGTACTAGTTATTGACAACCCAACATTGCCAGACCCCAAAAAGTGCGTACCGAGGGTAACCTCACTGCACGCACTGGATCTAATATTGGGACTCAACAAACAAGAACCGTGCTCAATCCCTTACGAAAGACACATGGAACTTTCGGCAGCATATAGAGATATGCTTTACAACATTGAGAATCGACATATTGGCTCAGTACGAGTATTCGACACTCTTGACATATTGTGCGATACCGCCACACGAATTTGCGGATCTGTTGCTGACGGAAGATTGGTTTATGGATTTACCGATCACATCTCTGCCTATTCAAGTGTACGAATTGCAGAAAAGCTAATTCCTTTTATCGAAAAGTTTTCGACAGAAGCATCAATCTCGAAAAGGTCACTATAATTTACTTGCTTCCTGCCATTCAAACAGATGGCATGGAAGCAAAAAAAAGCTGATAGCGCTCTTAGAATTGAGGAGAAACCTTACACAATAACCAACCTACGTCTATTTTTACTTTATAATTCTAAAATACTCGAAGTGAATTAAAATATTCAACCCCCAGCATCCCTACCTAGCCAAGACGACAAATACGTCGTACTAGCAGCGAAATTAACGGACCTACCAGCATGCCTACAATCAGCGCCAGTATTATAAATACCGACACAGGTGACTGAGCTGTACCCAGCCCAAGAAACGAAAGGCTGATATCTTGCTGATTTTCTAACACAAAGGCTAACACAACCAGAAAAACAGCCAAAACAATCAAGATAAGCAATACTCGCCCCACCCTCAGCATAAAGCCCCCACTCTAAAAACCGCTCAGATACTCTCTTCCTCATCCTCATTCACCCGATCCCGCAATTCCTTCCCCGGCTTGAAATGAGGCACAAATTTCCCATCCAGACTCACCGACTGCCCAGTCTTAGGGTTCCGCCCTACCCTTGGCGCGCGGTAGTGCAGGGAAAAACTCCCAAACCCACGAATCTCAATCCGATCCCCGGTAGCCAGGCACTGCGACATCTGTTCAAGCATGGTCTTGATAGCCAGCTCCACATCCTTGGATGAAAGCAGCCCTTGATGGGTGACAATTCGTTCGATCAACTCCGACTTCGTCATATTTTTCCCTTCTTTTTCAAGCAGCTAGGAAAAGCGCTTCGAAGGTTTTAGCATGACTTGATGAATTTGAACAGCCCATCTACCAACTTATCTGCCGTTTGAATAACACCCGCCATAAGCGACCCACACTCTCAATTGCAGATCACGAGCATGGTACGAGTGACCGCTCCTGCAGGGTTCCAACCGAACAAGTAATCACCCTCTTCGTCCTTGGCGTCGCTGGACCTGGTGATGACCTTATAGCCCTGCATCCTGCATTCGCGGGCGGCGCGTTTCTCGCACTTATCCCAGTTGTTGCCCAACCCCGAGCAATCGACCTCAATGCCGCTGACACCGCGCCTCGCGTGAGTTTTGGCGCTGGTAACGGAACAGCCTGCAAGCATTACCACTGCGAACACCACGATAAGCCTGTTCATCGAAATCCTTAAAAACACGGGAGCGCCTTTATCAATACTCTATTCAGCTCTGACACCAAGGCGTCTGCCTTGGTTCTTGCGTGTTGATTCAGCGAATTTCAGGCACAAAAAAGGGCGACCGAAGTCGCCCTTTTTAACAGCCTTACAGAACTTAGTTCTGTTTAGCCATTGCTTCGCGCAGCAGGGAGGCCATGGTGGTCTCGCCTGTTGCAGCTTCCGGAGCCGATTTCAGGCTCTGGATGGCTTCTTTCTCTTCCACTTCGTCTTTCGACTTGATGGAGAGTTGGATCACGCGGCTCTTGCGATCGACGCTGATGATCTTGGCTTCTACTTCCTGGCCTTCTTTCAGAACGTTGCGCGCGTCTTCAACGCGGTCACG
>Ga0213824_1000151_pt1 | contig 59366 bp, 47 predicted proteins | sample MC6MC0906MG_FD_179892 | JGI IMG/M metagenome (GOLD analysis project Ga0213824, IMG submission 179892) | Enriched soil aggregate microbial communities from Iowa State University, Ames, United States - MC6-MC0906-MG | ecosystem: Environmental > Terrestrial > Soil > Unclassified | place: USA: Iowa...
ACAATATACTGGGGTGGGAATATGATTTTTAAGCGTCAAGAAGGTTTCCGATTTAAATTTGAGGAGCCTGTTCAAATAACTTTTGCTATTTATGAAAATGGAAGGGTCAATCATGGACAAACAGCTATGGCCGACTTGTTGGATATTAGTCCGCGTGGGTTAAAGATGTTTACTGAAGTGGATTTGGGTGTAAATCCTCCTCCACTGGATATCCATTTTGTGCTTGATACGCAAGAAGTGAGAGCTTTTGGAGAAGTAATTTGGAGTCGTCCGTTTGGGACAGGTAAGCAGTATGGCGTGTTTTTCAATAATCAAGGTCCAGTTGAGGATTTGATTGTTGATGAATTAAAGTTGCGACGTAAAAGAGAAGCGGCAGAAGCAAAAAAGCAAAGCAATCATTAATTTTATAAAAATTTTTTGTAAAAAAAAGAATTATTTTAGAGGAATTTCACACACTTGTGTAGAAATAGATAGTATAGCAGTTATAAAGGAGGAGTTTACATGTTAAACTTTAACATTCGTGGTGAAAATATTGAGGTAACTCCAGCTATTCGAGAGCATGTTGAAAATAAAATCGAAAAAGTTGAACGTTATTTTAACGAAGATGTTAACGCCAATGCTAACGTAAATTTAAAGGTTTATAATGACAAGCAAACAAAAGTGGAAGTCACAATTCCAATGAAGAACTTAACTCTTCGTGCTGAAGAGCGTCATAATGACATGTATGCTGCGGTTGATCTAATTGTTGATAAATTAGAGCGTCAGATTCGTAAGCATAAAACCAAAGTAAACCGTAAATTCCGTGAGCGTGAAGGTGCAGGCCTTTATTTTGCTGCTAATCAAGCAGTCGCAGATGCTTCTACAGAGGAAGAAGAATATTCCATTGTAAGAACTAAGCAATTTGATTTAAAACCGATGGATCAGGAAGAGGCTGTATTACAAATGAATATGTTAGGACATGATTTCTATGTCTTTACAGATGCTGAATCGAACGGCACTAATATTGTGTATAAACGTAAAGACGGAAAGTATGGCTTAATTGAAACAACTTAAACTTCATGATGACAAAGGCTCTCGCGATGGCGAGAGTCTTTTTTGTATGACTTTAACATGCAAGTAGGGTGACTGTTTGCATGAAACTGTTACACAATGGTAAAATGAAAGTTGAATCTATATAGGAAGTGAAAAACATTCATGGCAAACCTATTAAATAAATTATTTGATTTCAATAAACGTGAGTTAAAAAAATTAGAAAAAATCGCTGACCAAGTTGAGGGATTCGCTTCTCAAATGGAACAGCTTTCAGATGATCAATTACAAGCGAAAACAGAAGAGTTTAAAAAGCGTTATGCTGATGGAGAGAATTTAGAGTCTATTCGTGCGGAGGCTTTTGCTGTTTGTCGCGAAGCGTCGAAACGTGTTTTAGAGATGTACCCATTCCGTGTTCAAATCATGGGGGCAGCTTCACTTGATGAAGGTAACATTTCAGAGATGAAAACGGGTGAAGGTAAAACGTTAACAGCTACGATGGCGGTTTATTTAAATGCTATTACTGGTAAAGGCGTGCATGTTGTCACAGTCAATGAATATTTGGCTAGTCGTGACGCTGCCGAGATGGGACATCTGTACAATTTCTTAGGTCTTACAGTAGGTTTAAATTTAAACAGCCTGTCAAAAGAAGAGAAGCGTGCGGCCTATGAAGCGGATATTACTTATAGTACAAACAATGAATTAGGGTTTGACTATTTACGTGACAATATGGTGCTTTATAAAGAAGAGCGTGTTCAACGTCCACTTCACTATGCTGTCATCGATGAGGTTGACTCAATTTTAATTGATGAGGCGCGTACACCATTAATTATTTCGGGTCAAGCTGGGAAATCAGCACAGCTTTATAAACAGTCCAATGCATTTGTACGTATGTTAAGTGCAGAGACAGATTATACGTATGAAGAGTCAACGAAAGGTGTTACATTAACGGATGCAGGTGTCGAAAAGGCGGAGAAAGCATTCGGCATTGATAATCTGTTTGATTTGACACATGTTCGTTTAAACCATGCCATTAACCAATCGTTAAAGGCACATGTGAGTATGCATAATGATGTTGACTATGTTGTCCAAGAGGGCGAAATTGTAATCGTTGACGGCTTTACTGGTCGTTTAATGAAGGGGCGTCGATACTCTGATGGCCTTCACCAAGCAATTGAAGCCAAAGAAGGCGTTGAGATTCAAAATGAATCGATGACAATGGCTACAATTACGTTCCAAAACTATTTCCGTATGTACCAAAAGCTTGCGGGTATGACAGGTACAGCGAAAACAGAGGAAGAAGAGTTCCGCAATATTTACAACATGAGCGTTATTGCGATTCCAACGAATAAGCCAATTGCTCGTGATGACCGTCCAGATTTAATTTTTGCTTCTATGGAAGGTAAATATAAAGCGGTGGCAGCCGATATTGCAGAGCGTCATAAGGCGGGACAACCTGTGCTTGTTGGTACAGTTGCGATTGAAACATCTGAAATTATTTCGCAATTACTTGATAAACATAAAATCCCCCATAATGTACTGAATGCGAAAAACCATGAACGCGAGGCGGAGATTATTGCCAATGCTGGTTCTAAGGGCGCAGTAACGATTGCTACTAACATGGCTGGTCGTGGTACTGACATTAAACCTGGTGAAGGTGTATTAGAAATAGGCGGTTTAGCAGTAATTGGTACAGAGCGACATGAATCGCGCCGTATTGATAATCAGCTACGTGGACGTTCTGGTCGTCAAGGGAACCCAGGTGTGACACAATTTTATCTATCACTTGAAGATGATTTAATGCGTCGTTTTGGTTCGGATAATATGAAGTCTATGATGATGCGTTTAGGTATGGACGATACACAGCCATTGCAATCAAAAGTTGTGTCGAGAGCTGTAGAATCAGCGCAGAAACGTGTCGAAGGTAATAACTTCGATGCTCGTAAGCGTTTATTACAATATGATGATGTTCTCCGTCAGCAACGTGAGATAATTTATAAAGAACGTTATGATGTACTAGAAACAGAAAATATGCGTGTGCTTGTGGAGTCGATGATTCAAGAAACGATTGATAATATTGTCGGTCTATATACACAAGGTGAGCAGAAAGATTGGAATCTGAAGGCAATTGAAGACTTTGTGGCTGCCAATTTGCTAGAAGAAGGTCAACTAAAAGTATCTGATTTCCAAGGTAAGTCTGCTGAAGACATTAACCAATTGATTTCTGAAGCTGTCCATGCTCGCTATGATGAAAAAGAAGCAGAGCTTACACCAGAGCGTATGCGTGAGTTTGAAAAAGTTATTTTATTACGTTCTATCGATACAAAATGGATTGATCACATTGATGCAATGGATCAACTTCGTCAAGGTATCCATCTGCGTGCATATGGTCAAAATGATCCGCTTCGAGAATATCAACAAGAAGGTTTTGCGATGTTCGAAGATATGGTTGCTTCTATCCGTGAGGATGTTGCAAAATATGCGATGAAGGCTGAAATTCGCAGCAATCTTGAGCGTGAAGAGGTGGCGAAAGGTCAGGCAGTTAATCCGAAAGAAGAAGGCGGTCCTGCCCCGAAAAAGCAACCAGTACGTAAAGCTGAAAATATTGGACGCAATGATTTATGTCCTTGTGGAAGCGGCAAGAAATTTAAAAACTGTCATGGTGCAGCTCAATAATATAAATGGAAAAGATCATTTTAACTGTGTGTTGAAATGATCTTTTTTTTCTTTAAGGAAAAAGAATTTAAGTTTTAAAAGTCAGAATTTGTGGACAATAGTAAAATATGGGTATACAATAGCTGTAATAATAGGAAATTAGTTTTAGTAAGTAATCCTATTATTATCCTAAATAATTTAATGGTATGGAGTACTAAGGATTAAGAGTGATGAAAGATTTTGAGAAGTTGTGTCTACTAAAACGGGAGGATTATGGGTGGAAATAAAGTTTTCCAAGCAAATTCGACTTGTAGAAAATATCGGGAATGTACGGACCTTGGTATATTCCTTTTTTATTTAGACTGAAACATAAAGTGTATAAAGGGGGAATATGGATGCATAAAAAGGATATTATGAGTAGTGAAACTATGCTGTATATGCCTGTGTATGATTCCTTTGGAAATTTATGTACTCGGGTGATGGAAAAAAATAATGAATATATTTCTAAATTAGCACCAACGAAGTTAATGGACTATAATTTACGTTATTATGGTTCAAGTTTAAGAGGGGCTTTCGATGGATCAAAAATGATCCTAGGTAAACTTAATAAAAACCCAATCGTTGTGGATGAGCGTGTTAATATTTTATGGTTCCCTAGCAAGTCTCCTCTACATCCTGAATGTATATGGTTTGCTGTTCATCAAATTGATGAATATATCACTGTGGATAAAAAGAGGACAAAGGTAACCTTTACGAATGGCCAGGAAATTATTGTAGATGTTAGTGTCAAGACGATAGAGTATCGAATTCAACGGGCATTTTTATTAAAGTATAGATTAGAGAGAAGAACGAAGCATTTACTTGTTCAGTATGATCGTGTGAAGATATTTCAACGTTTTGCGCTTGATATGCTTGAAGACGAGACGTAGGATAGTGATTTTATGTATGTTTTCCTCTGTAAAAACGTTATAATAAAAAGATACGGAGTTTACACAATGATGTGGCTTCATTACTAACGTTCGGAGGATTTCACAATGATTGAATTAGCAGATGTACGCAACGTGTTAGACACTACAGCCAAAAAATTGGCGGACTTTAGGGGGTCTCTTTGACTTAGAAAACAAAGAGGCACGTATTCAGGAACTAGATGAAATGATGCTAGAGCCAGGATTTTGGGATGATCAGCAAGGTGCACAAGTGATCATCAATGAGGGAAATGGCTTAAAGGCAATCGTCAATGAATATAAAGATTTAGAAGAAACACATGAGAATTTAGATATGACACTGGAGCTTTTACGTGAAGAACCAGATGAAGAACTACAGGAAGAGTTAGGCAATGAGCTTGCAGAATTCCAACAAAAAATGGTTGATTTTGAGCTACAATTATTGTTGAGCGGTCCATATGATCAAAACAATGCGATTTTAGAGTTGCATCCAGGAGCAGGTGGAACAGAGTCTCAAGACTGGGGTTCTATGCTACTACGTATGTATACACGATGGGCTGAAAAGCGTGGCTTTAAAGTGGAAACAATGGATTATCTTCCAGGTGATGAAGCAGGGATTAAATCTGTAACCATATCGATTAAAGGTCACAATGCATTTGGTTATTTACAGGCGGAAAAAGGTGTCCATCGCCTAGTGCGTATTTCACCATTTGATTCATCAGGACGTCGCCATACATCTTTTGTTTCTTGTGATGTTATGCCAGAATTTGACGATAATATTGAAATTGATATTCGCACAGAGGATTTGAAAATTGATACGTATCGTGCAACAGGTGCGGGTGGTCAGCACATCAATACAACAGATTCAGCTGTTCGTATTACACACATCCCATCTGGTACTGTCGTACAATGTCAGGCAGAACGTTCGCAAATTAAAAACCGTGAAAAAGCGATGGCTATGTTAAAAGGGAAATTATATCAATTAGAGCTAGAGAAGCAACAGGCGCAGCTTGATGAGATCCGTGGTGAACAAAAAGAAATCGGCTGGGGCTCGCAAATTCGCTCTTATGTATTCCATCCATACTCAATGGTAAAAGATCACCGTACAAATGAAGAAACAGGTAATGTTGGAGCAGTAATGGACGGCGATTTAGATCCATTTATTAATGCTTACTTACGTTCGAAAATTAACTAATATCCATCCCCCAAGAGTTATTCTTGGGGGATTTTTTAGTTAGAAGGGTGGGTGAAAGGGTGAGTCTTGACTAAGCTGTTTTCGTTCGTGCATGTAATGTTTATAGAGCATAGATGCATTCACAAATTGTTTACTAATAGAGGCATATTGAATAGGTAGCTCAATCTTTTTATCATTTTTTAACGTGACAACACATCCTGTTTTGCTAGGTGTAATATTGATAATCGCATGTAGCCCTATCCATATATTATGAATGGAATTCGGTGAGTAGGTTGGTAGAAAAATACAGGGATAGCCATAATCAAAGGCCACGACAATTGGTAGCTTATGTTGATTACCAAAAAAACGTTTAGCAGATTGTTTTGCTGCTTCATAGGTGGAGCCTAATGAAATACAAGATTTTCGAAGCACATGCATCGGTTTACGGGTAACAATTAACTCATTATGTTTGTCAATAACATGTGTGAAAACTTTTGAGTCATGCTGAACGGGTTGTAGCAAGTAAGTGTTAAAGGAAATTAAATAGCCATTTACAAAATTGGTAGTCATATTGGAAGTGCCTCCTTTTCTATTGATAACGGTAGTGTAGTACATAAAATGAATTTCAAAAAATATAGAAAATAACGGAACAATGCTTATATATGAATGAAATGCTTAGAGAGTTTGCTCTAAATTTCACGAGTTTACTAGCTAATCCAAGTTATTTTCAAATCGTAAGCATTGCTTTTTAATTTCAATTTTCATATAATTTAGAAAAGGATCGGGGTGAGATCGTTGGATAAATATTATTCGTACACAGATTTTCTAAAAGCCGTTGGTCAGTCAAAAAAAGTTGATGAGGCAGAGAAATTATTAAACGAGATTTATTTAGATTTATTTTTAAATCGTATCCAGCGTGTGCATCGACAAGAGCAGCTCATAGTTCTGATAGATAGAGCACTCGATGAAAAAGATGAAAACGCATTTTATCAATACACAGCCGAACTAAATTCCTTGCAGCAATCAGAAGATGAATAATAATGACAATCCCGCTCTCTTTGTCTATGGAGAGCGGGATTTTTTTGTTTTGGAAATAATAGAGGGTTTAATATTCGCTCAATTTGTTAAGAGTGTTGCCCTATAAATGAGAAAGGGAGTGAGCATTGCTCAAAGCTCTCGCACACTAAGTAGCGACAACCAATCTAAATATTGAAATCTAATTATTAGATAAAGCTTGAAAATATGTGGAAGCGGCTATTATGAGAGTAGAAGGTTGAGTATCCATCTTCAATTTTAGAGATAGAAAAAAATTTTACAAACATTCGTTCGTTAAATGTTCGAAATTTTAATATTGCTATGCTAAAATATATGTACAAATTGGAAGGAAAGGACGGGGACATGTGTGCAAACATTTGATTTACAAGCGCCATATCAGCCTAATGGGGATCAGCCAAAGGCAATTGTGGAATTAGTGGAGGGTGTGAAAGCAGGCAAGCGTCATCAAACATTGCTTGGTGCTACAGGGACTGGAAAAACGTTTACGATTTCAAATGTGATCCAGCAAGTTAAAAAACCGACACTCATTATGGCACACAATAAAACATTAGCGGGTCAATTATATAGTGAATTTAAAGAGTTCTTTCCCAATAACGCTGTAGAATATTTTGTTAGTTACTATGATTACTACCAACCAGAAGCCTATGTACCGCAGACAGACACCTATATAGAAAAAGATTCCAGCATTAACGATGAAATTGATAAGCTGCGCCACTCTGCAACATCTGCATTATTTGAGCGTGACGATGTCATTATTATTGCATCTGTGTCCTGTATTTATGGTCTTGGTTCTCCTGAAGAATATCGTGAAATGGTTGTATCAATTCGTACTGGTATGGAAATTGAACGTAATCAGCTACTGCGCAAACTAGTAGATGTTCAATATGAGCGCAATGATGTTAGTTTTACACGCGGAACATTTCGGGTACGAGGAGATGTAGTAGAAATTTTCCCAGCCTCACGTGATGTGCATTGTATTCGGGTTGAATTTTTTGGGGATGAAATTGATCGTATTCGTGAGGTAGATGCATTAACAGGAGAAATTTTATCGGATCGAGAGCATGTCGCTATTTTCCCGGCATCCCACTTCGTTACACGAGAAGAAAAAATGCGAAAAGCGATTGAAAATATCGAAAAAGAATTAGAGGAACGTCTGGCATTGTTACGTGCTGAAGATAAATTGTTGGAGGCTCAGCGTTTAGAGCAACGGACACGCTATGATTTAGAGATGATGCGTGAAATGGGTTTTTGTTCAGGGATTGAGAACTATTCACGTCACTTAACATTACGTGGAGCAGGTGCTACTCCTTATACTTTGCTTGATTATTTCCCAGAAGATTTTTTGCTTGTGGTAGATGAAAGTCACGTAACTCTTCCGCAAGTACGCGGGATGTACAATGGGGACCAAGCTCGTAAAGGTGTTCTCGTAGAACATGGTTTCCGCTTACCTTCGGCCCTAGATAACCGTCCATTGCGGTTTGAAGAATACGAAAATCGAGTGCATCAAGCTATTTATGTATCTGCTACACCTGGCCCTTATGAGTTGGAGCATACTCCAGAAATGGTCCAGCAAATTATTCGACCTACTGGTTTATTGGATCCATTAATTGATATCCGCCCAATTGAAGGTCAAATAGATAATTTGATTGATGAGATTCAGGACCGAATCGCACATGATGAGCGTGTATTGGTCACAACGTTAACAAAAAAAATGTCAGAGGATTTAACGGCTTATTTGAAGGAAATGGGCTTAAAAGTTGAATACTTGCATTCTGAGATTAAGACACTAGAACGGATTGAGATTATCCGTGAGCTACGTAAGGGAACATACGATGTACTCATCGGTATTAATTTATTGCGTGAAGGCCTTGATATTCCTGAGGTGTCACTTGTAGCAATTTTGGATGCTGATAAAGAAGGTTTTTTGCGTTCAGAACGTTCATTGATTCAAACAATAGGCCGTGCTGCGCGTAATGCGAATGGCCATGTCATCATGTATGCGGATAATATGACAGACTCGATGAAAAAGGCGCTTGATGAAACACAGCGTCGTCGTACGTTGCAAATGGCATATAACGAAGAGCATGGTATTACGCCTCAAACTATTAATAAGAAAATTCCAGATATAATTCGTGCAACACAAGTGGCAGAAGAAGAAGAATCCTATGTATCAAAGGCTACAAAAGGCAAAAAGTTGACAAAGGCAGAAAAAGAACAACTTTTAGCTTCCCTAGAGGTAGAAATGAAGGAAGCGGCAAAAGCGCTTGATTTCGAACGTGCAGCCGAGCTTCGAGATACAATATTTGAATTGAAGGTAGAAGGGTGAATGACTTGTGAAAAATACTGAAATTGTCGTGCAAGGTGCACGTGCTCATAATTTAAAAAATATCAATGTCACAATTCCACGTGATCAATTAGTCGTTTTAACAGGATTATCAGGCTCAGGAAAATCTTCACTAGCATTTGATACGATTTATGCGGAGGGGCAACGACGTTATGTCGAGTCTCTTTCCGCCTATGCTCGTCAATTTCTTGGACAAATGGACAAGCCGGATGTTGATGCAATCGAAGGTTTATCGCCTGCTATTTCGATTGACCAAAAAACGACGAGTCGTAACCCACGTTCTACGGTAGGGACGGTCACAGAAATCTATGATTACTTACGTTTACTCTATGCACGTATTGGCAAACCGATTTGTCCCAATCATGGGATCGAAATTACCTCCCAAACGATTGAGCAAATGGTAGATCGTTTATTAACTTATCCGGAAAGAACCAAGATGCAACTTCTTGCTCCGATGGTTTCTGGTCGTAAAGGAACACATGTTAAACTGCTAGAGGATTTAAAGAAACAGGGCTTTGTTCGTGTACGAATTGATGGTGATTTAAGAGATTTAGATGATGCGATTGATCTTGATAAAAATAAAAAGCATTCGATTGAGGTAGTGATCGACCGTGTTGTTATGAAGGAAGGCGTCGCTGCACGTTTAAGTGATTCTTTAGAGACAGCTCTTCGTTTGGCAGATGGTCGTGTGCTTGTAGATGTTATGGAGCATGAGGAATTACTGTTTAGTGAACACCATGCCTGCCCATTATGCGGTTTTTCAATTGGAGAGCTAGAGCCACGCATGTTTTCTTTTAATAGTCCATTTGGTGCTTGTCCAAGCTGTGACGGCTTAGGTTCCACACAAGAGGTGGATATAGATTTAGTTGTGCCAGATTGGGATCGTTCCTTGTTAGAGCATGCTATTGCACCATGGGAACCAACTAGTTCTCAATACTATCCACAATTATTAAAAGCTGTTTGTGATCACTATGATATTCCAATGGATGTGCCTGTAAAGGATTTACCAAAGGAAAAGATGGACAAAATTTTATATGGCACGGGTAAAGAGAAGGTTCACTTCCATTATGAAAATGAGTTTGGCAATGTGCGAGACCAAATGATTGAATTTGAGGGTGTTGTGCGCAATGTTGAGCGTCGTTTTAAAGAGACAACATCTGATTATATTCGTGAGCAAATGGAAAAATATATGGCACAACAGGCTTGCCCTTCTTGTAAAGGTTATCGTTTAAAGCCTGAAACACTAGCAGTGAAAATTGCAGACAAGCATATTGGTGAAGTGACACAATATTCGATTCAGGAAGCGGACACATTTTTCAAAGGGTTAGATCTATCTGAAAAGGATATGCAAATTGCTCGTCTGGTTTTACGAGAAATTGCAGAGCGATTGGGCTTCCTTGTTAATGTAGGTTTGGACTATTTAACGTTAAGTCGTGCAGCAGGCACATTATCCGGCGGGGAAGCACAACGTATTCGCCTTGCTACTCAAATAGGGTCACGATTAACAGGTGTTCTCTATATTTTAGATGAACCATCTATTGGATTGCACCAACGGGATAATGATCGTTTAATTAGCACGTTACAAAACATGCGTGATATTGGTAATACACTGATTGTGGTGGAGCACGATGAGGATACGATGCTAGCTGCTGATTATCTTATTGATGTAGGACCAGGTGCAGGTGTTCATGGTGGCCAAATTGTTGCAGCAGGTACACCACAGGAAGTCATGGAAAATGGGAATTCTTTAACGGGACAATATTTAAGTGGTAAAAAATTCATTCCATTGCCAGTTGAAAGACGCCAGCCAAATGGTCGTAAACTCTCTATTAATGGTGCGAAGGAAAATAATTTACGCAACGTCAAAGTTGACGTTCCACTAGGTTTGTTTGTCGCCGTGACAGGTGTATCTGGCTCAGGAAAGTCGACGTTGATTAATGAAATCTTATATAAATCATTGGCACAGAAACTGAATCGTTCCAAGGTTAAACCAGGAGAACATAAAGAGGTAACAGGAATGGATGAACTTGAAAAGGTCATCGATATTGACCAATCACCAATTGGTCGTACCCCTCGTTCCAATCCGGCTACCTACACAGGTGTCTTTGATGATATACGCGATGTTTTTGCTACAACAAATGAAGCAAAGGTACGTGGCTATAAAAAGGGACGTTTTAGCTTTAATGTCAAGGGAGGCCGCTGTGAAGCATGCCGTGGCGATGGAATTATTAAAATAGAAATGCATTTCCTTCCCGATGTTTATGTACCCTGTGAAGTATGTCACGGTAAACGCTATAATCGTGAAACACTTGAAGTGAAATATAAAGATAAGAGTATCGCAGATATTCTAGATATGACGATTGAAAATGCAGTAGTGTTCTTCGAAAATATTCCAAAGATCCAACGCAAGCTGCAAACCATTGTAGATGTTGGCTTGGGCTATATGAAATTAGGGCAGCCTGCCACAACTTTATCAGGAGGAGAAGCACAACGAGTAAAATTAGCATCTGAATTACATCGACGTTCTACAGGGAAATCCTTCTATATTCTAGATGAACCAACGACAGGTTTACACGCAGATGATATTGCACGTTTACTTGTAGTGCTACAGCGTCTTGTTGAAAATGGCGACTCCGTATTAGTCATTGAACACAATTTAGATGTTATCAAAACAGCAGATTATCTTATCGATTTAGGTCCAGAGGGTGGTGACAAAGGTGGTACCATCATTGCAACTGGAACACCTGAAGAGGTAGCGGAAGTGCCTGGCTCTTACACAGGAAAATATCTAAAACCAATTTTAGAACGTGACCGTATGCGAATGGAAGCTGTGCTAGCAGAGGCTGCTAAATCTTAATTGAGAAACGATCAATGAAGTGGGAGAACTGAGGATTTGGACTGAAGCAATTAAAATTCGAATAGTCCTACTCAAGCCAAAGAATCAACTTAGACAAGGCCACATCATTCCAGCTGAAAATAAGGAAAGCTTAAATTGTCATGAAAGACCCAATTTATTCTATTTTGCAGTGAAACTTTTCACATGAAGAATCGTATAAATAGTATAACGAACTGAGGGAGGCTATTTATTTATGCAAAATGAACGTCAACGAATTTTAGAACTTGTAGAAAAAGGTACGATTTCGGCACAAGAGGCGATTACATTATTAGAAGCATTAGAGCAATCTGGCAATTCTACTCAAAATGTTATGAATGATGTGTCTAAAGAAACACAGTCATTTTCAACTGACAAAGATTCACTATTTGAAGAAAAACCTAAAGATGATGACAAGAAAAAAGATGATTTTATGAAGAATTTCCAAGATGAGATGCAAGATTTTCGTAAAGATTTAACGCAAATTGGTTCTCTTTTTATGGATATGATGAATACGGCTGTCAAAAAGGTGAAGGAATTTGATGTAGCTTCTCCATTTGGCGATAAAATTGAGTTTACACATACAGAAGAAGTGGCTGCTGCCAACGTAGAAAGCATTATCGCTGAATTACCAAATGGTAACTTCTCATTGGAATCCAGTGAGGGAGAAACGATTCAAGTAATCTGCAAGGTGAAGGCACCGCTTATGAATGATAGCGAGGAAGAAACACGTAATCACTTTTTAGAGCAATTTGTTGTGAAGGAAGATGAGCATTCACTTCGAATTTTGAGTCAATTAAAGCTTGTTCAGGTCAATGTGAAGGTACAAGTGCCAAAGGATAAACTTGAAAAATTATCTGTCCGACTTATGAATGGCAGTGTTTCATTACAGGATATAAATTTTGAAGAATTAAAGGTGAAAACATTAAACGGTGCCATTAAAGGGTCGAAGTTCAATTTTGGGAAAGCGGATGTAGATTCTTCTAATGGTTCGATTGAATTAACGAATGTTCGTGGAAAAGACCTAGAAGCTGAAACATTAAATGGTCGTGTTTATTTAGACGGCGCATTGGATGAAGTAGAAGCTAAATCTGTCAATGGACATGTTGTGGTGACAACTTGTTCGACAAATTCATCCAAAATAAAAGCTCAAACAGTAGCGGGAGCAGTTGAACTATATGTCCCTCGTACAATCTCATTAAGTGGTAAAGTGGTGACGAATTTTGGGAAAGTAGACGTTGGCATACAAGATGTTTCCAAAATGGAGTCTCAGGATCAATTCCTATCCAAAGTAGTCCGTTTTGATAAAGAAGTTGAACATGCAAATCGCTTATTTATCGAGGGTGAATCGAAAACAGGGGCTGTTTTAGTTCGCTACACAACAACTGACGAACAGCAAGTTTAAAAAAACCCCCGTAAAAGTTAGATTGGTGTCTAACTTTTACGGGGCAGTTCATTGCTTGAATGCTTTTTTCTTAAGAAACAGGAATCGACGCTATATGTCGTCGATTTCTGTTTTTATTTTTGTCATAATCTTAAGGATTATGGCAAGGAAAGAACGAAATAGAAGGAACTGCCACGGATTGAAATGAAACTGTAATAAAAAAACAGAAATAGAGTGCTATAATAGTTAATGAAATACCTCTTACATAGATGAGAGTTTTAGGTGGTTTAAACATGATAGAAATGAAAAATGTGACAAAGAAGTACCCGAATGGTGTTGTTGCGACAAACGGTATTTCTGTAAATATAAAGCAGGGCGAATTTGTATATGTAGTTGGCCCAAGTGGTGCAGGTAAATCTACATTTATCAAATTGATGTACCGTGAAGAAAAGGCAACGTCAGGACAGATTATTGTTAATGGGATTGATTTAGCAACGCTAAAGAATAAGAAAGTCCCTTTTTTGCGTCGTCAACTTGGTGTTGTTTTCCAAGATTTCAAGTTATTACCTCGTTTAAATGTTTATGAGAACGTAGCTTTTGCGCTTGAAGTAATCGAGGAACAACCTGACGAAATCAGACGTCGAGTTATGGAAGTTTTAGAGCTTGTAGGATTAAAGCATAAAGCAAGAATGTTCCCGAATGAACTTTCAGGGGGGGAACAACAACGCGTGTCCATTGCACGTTCAATCGTCAATGTACCAAAAGTTGTGATTGCGGATGAACCTACTGGGAACCTTGATCCGGAAACTTCATGGGAGATTATGAATTTATTTGAGGAAATTAATGCACGAGGGACAACCATTGTAATGGCGACCCATAACCGTGAGATTGTTAACACGATTCGTCGTCGCGTTATCGCGATCGAGGGCGGTTTGATTGTCCGTGATGAACACGGAGGTGATTACGGCTATGAAATTTAGTACAGTAAAGCGCCACTTCCGTGAAAGTATTAAATCACTTGGTCGTAATAGCTGGATGACCATCGCGTCTGTCAGTGCCGTAACCGTTACGCTTATCCTAGTTGGCGTATTTGCGCTTATTATGATGAATTTAAATAAAGTGGCAACTGATTTAGAAAACGATGTTGAAATTAAAGTGTTAATTGATGAGACAGCAGATGAGGCTGCTGAAAAAGCACTGATTGAAAAAATCAAAAAATTGCCTGGTGTCTCAGAAATGACCTATTCAACGAGAGAAGATGAGTTATCCAAATTAGTCAAAGATTTTGGCGATGATTTTAAGCTATTTGAGCAAAGCAACCCTTTACGTAATGTAATTTATGTAAAAGCTACTGAACCTCAGCAAACGGCAAAAGTTGCGCAAGCGATTGATAAATATGAGTATACATATGACGTTATGTATGGTGAAGGAAAAGTAGAAAAACTATTTAACTTCTTAAATATGAGTCGTAATGTAGGGATCGTGCTTATTTTAGGGTTATTATTCACAGCGATATTCTTAATTTCAAATACCATTCGAATTACGATTATTGCTCGACGAGATGAAATTGAAATTATGAAACTAGTAGGTGCCACGAACTCATTCGTGCGTATCCCGTTCCTATTGGAAGGTATGTGGCTCGGAATTTTAGGCTCTATTATTCCGATTGCGGTTGTCACAACCCTTTACCACAATATATATAAAATTATTGCACCTCGTTTACAAGGTGAGCTCATTCAAGTATTAGATTTTTCTCCACTTGTGTATCAGGTGAGCGGTCTTCTGTTACTTATTGGTGTGTTGATCGGTATTTGGGGAAGCTTCATGTCAGTGCGTAAGTTTTTAAAAATTTAGTTTAGCACTCACAGCGGATATTTGTGAGTGGGAAAAATAGTCGAAGGGGAGTTCAATCGGTGAAAAGTAAGGCGAAAAACACATTGAAAACACTTGCAGTAGCATCTGCTCTAATTCTTTTTATCCAAACTCCATCAGCGTTTGCAACAAGTTTATCGGATTTAAAAGAAGAGAAAAAGCAAATTGAAACAAAGAAAAATGAATTAAATTCATCCATTTCAAACAAATCAAATGCCATTACAGCGAATCAAGAAAAACAACAAAAAATCATAGATCAAATTCAAGCATTAAACGCTGAAATCGACAAAACAAATAGTAATATAAAAAATGTCCAAGCCGAAATTCAAACAACGAATGAAGAAATAAAAAAACTAGAAGAGTCTATTAAAGAACTATTGCATAAAATTGAAGAACGCGATGTTTTACTACAAGAACGTGCTCGAGCGATTCAAGCAGGCGGCTCGGTAAGCTATTTAGACGTATTACTTGGTTCTAATAGTTTTGTAGACTTTATTGATCGATTCTCCGCAGTAAATGCATTGATGGAAGCGGATCGTCAAATAATTCAAGACCAAAAAGATGATAAACAAAAATTAGAAGAACAAAAACAAATTGTTGAAGAAAAACGTAAAAAGTTGGAAGGCCAAAGAGCGGAGCTTGAACGTTTAAAAGCTTCATTAAATAGCCAAAAAACTGAGAAAAATAAATTAGTTGACGAATTAGAAAAAGAACAAGAAAAGCTGAAATCTGAAAAAGTATTACTTGAAAAAGAGTATTCTGAAGCATTGGATGTAAGCCAAGAGTTACAAGATCAAATTATTTCTGAGCAAAAACGTTTAGCTGAAATTGCCCGTCAACAAGAAGCAAAACGTAAAGCAGCGGCTGCGGCGGCAGCGGCAGCAGCGGCTGCCAATAATGGTGGTGGCGGCTCATCTAGTGGTACAGTCAATGCCCCTCAATCTAATGGAACGTGGATAAAACCAACAAATGGTCGATTAACATCGCCTTATGGCTGGCGTAATCTTGGAGCAGGTCCTGAATTCCATTATGGTGTGGATCTTGCTAATTCAACAGGAACACCAATATGGGCGGCTTCGGATGGTGTCGTTGCTTATGCTGCACCACTAAGTTCTTATGGGAATGTTGTCATACTGACGCATTCGGTTGATGGACAAATTTATACAACCGTGTATGCGCATTTAAATTCATTTAATGTGAGCGTAGGACAAGAAGTAACACAAGGTCAGCAAATTGCTGCAATGGGTAGCACTGGCCGCTCTACTGGGCCACACTTACACTTTGAAGTGCACAATGGTCCTTGGAGAGGACAAGCAGTTGGTAGTGTAAACCCACTAAAATATATTCCATTGTAAAGTATAAGCTATACATTAGAGCAATCTAGTGTATAGCTTTTTTTAGTCATTTTTGAAGGATTTCATCTAGCCCGTTTTCGTTAACAAAATTATGCATATGTACGTTAGTAAACCTTCTTGGAATACAGTAAGTAAAGTGTACGCCTATCGTGGGTCATGTCAATTAAAAATAGTGATGCTTTTAATTGCACGAATAACTAGTTTTCGGTAAAGACTCTTTTTCAAATTCTTCGACCTAAACTTTGTCAACATCGTCATAACAAGAAAAAATGAGTCGTGTAGAAGCATAATTGCTCCTCCCTTCCTTTTCCTATTATCAGATTCTATTTAATGTTATGATGAATATATACATAGAGGGGTATATTTCTTAAGATTTTCTGAACACCATGTGAAATAAGCTTATTTTGAAAAGGTTCTATGCTATGCTGTATGTATCTTTCGGAGGAGGATTTTTAGAGTGATCAATACAGATTGGTACTCAATCCGAGCACTAACTTTACCAGCAACTGCAATTGCGCTACTTGTTACATTCTTCATGGTTTGGCTAATACTACGTTTACAATTTTCAAAAAAGTGGTCTGAGGCATATAGTGATGCAGTTTTTACGTTTATCCTTGTATGGAAATTTAGCTTGCTTATCACTGACTTTAAAGCAGTTGTGGCACAGCCCATTTCTTTACTCTATTTCAATGGAGGGACGATTGGCGTTTATCTTGGCGTCATTGTTGCATCTTTGCAAATATGGCGGAAGCGACAAAAACGCCTATTACAAGCTCAAAGTATGATAGCGTATAGCTGGGCAATTATCTTAACCCAATCCATTTATCAATGGCTTGTTGTGTTGTTCAATGACAACTCTACAATGAGTGAAGTCACTACATTAACGGTACTAAGTATATTGACAATCTTCATATTATGGAAACTACCAACAGTAAAGCAAGGCTTATTACTGTATACAGCTGGACTAATGATCGTTGCTTTCTTCCAGCCACTTGGTATATGGCAAACGGCTGTGGGTATTAGTCTATTATTGCTTTGTCTTGGAATAGCCCTGGAACATGAACGAATCAAAGAGGGAGGTAAAGAATGAAAAAAAATATTGGACTTCTGATCGTCGTGCTTTTAGTAGTTGCGATGATTGGTACATATGTAAAGCAACAAATTAATGAAGACCGTGCAATTGAAAAATCAGCTCTTGGTAAGGACATGGAGGAACGAGAAATTGGTTTAGGAAATGGAGATACACCTCCTGATTTCACTTTAACAAGCTTAGACGGGGAAGACATTACATTAAGTGATCTACGTGGAAAAAAAGTTGTGTTAAATTTCTGGGCGACATGGTGTCCACCTTGTAAGGCTGAAATGCCACATATGCAAAGCTTCTATGATGAATATGCAAAAGAAAAAAATGTTGAAATTGTAGCTGTCAATTTAACAACGGCAGAGCGTGATGTGACAGCTGATGCGAAAGTGGACACGGTGATGACTTTTAGAGATAGCTTTGAGCTAACATTCCCCATATTATTGGATCCAGACCCTAATAATTCAGTAGGCTCGGATTATCAGGTTATCACCATTCCCACAACTTATTTTATTGATTCTAACGGCTATATTCAACGTGCCATCAAAGGACCAATGGACGTGGATATGTTAAAAGAATATGTAGATGCTTTAGATTAACTCATAAACAATCTGTTCGATTTCTATAGTAGAAACGAGCAGATTGTTTATTTTTATGTGATTACCCGTAAATTGAAAGCACATACTAGTGCGATGAAAAATGCACTGGAGCAACTAAGTCCCCTCACTATGGGGCGAAATACCGGAGGAACACTGGCGATTACCCGTAAAGTGAGAGAAGGTATCCCCTCAATTCATAATTTTGAAAAGTAATCTTGTATGTTTGAAAAAATAGTGTCATACAGTAAAAGAGACGGAGGAGGGAAGATTTGCGCAAATTAACGGCCAGTGTCGGTGTCCTACTTAGTAGTTTAGTGGTAGGCAGTGGTATTTACTTTGATTGGTTTAATATTGGTGATAAAAAGGAGCCTGTTACGGAGGTTGACACAATTGGTGAGGCCATAACCCTCATTGAAGAAAAATCAGTTTACAGTACAAAAAAGGATGCATTGGTGGAGGGAGCTCTTCGTGGTATGGCCGATGCCATTAAGGACCCTTACAGCACTTATTACTCCAAGGAAGAGGCCGAGCAACATCGGCAAATGCTAGCTGAGGAAAGAGTAGGTATTGGTATTGAACTCTCGGAAAATAAAGGGAAGTTTATAGTAGTATCCCCTGTTCGTTCATCTCCGGCAGAGAAAGCTGGAATGCGCTCACTCGATGAAATTGTACAAGTTGATGGCGTACGTGTAGATGGTAAGACGATGAGCGAATTAATGCATTTAATTCAAGGGGAGAAGGGGACGAAGGTAACCATTGTCGTTTACCGACCGAGTGAGGATAAACATATTAAAATGACGATGGAACGAGCTGCTATCTCTAATAAGACCGTCTCAAGTGAGGTTGTAAAGGTAGAGGATACAGCAATTGGCTATGTTGTGATCTCATTGTTTGGTGAGAAAACGGCAAATGAATGGGTTGCTGAAACGAGTAAATTGCTTCGTAAAGATGTTGAAGGAATTGTAATTGATGTTCGTGATAATCCAGGGGGTTATTTACATAGCGTCGCAGCGCTACTAAGTACGGTATTAGATAGTGGCAAGGTATTTGCATATATGCAAAATGCTGAAGGTGCTATGGAGCCATTAAAAACACAAACAAAAGGTATTGATGAAAAATATTTAGAAACGATGAACAAAATTCCAATAGTTGTCTTACAAAATCAAGGTAGTGCTTCTGCGAGTGAAGTATTGAGCGGAGCCTTAAAAAGCTGGGGACGTGCTTCTCTTGTTGGAGTTAAGAGCTTTGGGAAAGGAACAGTGCAGGAATCTTGGGAGCTATCTAATGGTGGAGAGCTTAAATTATCCACGAATAAATGGCTTACACCGAAACGTGAATGGATTCATGGGCAGGGCATTGAGGCAAGTTTAGTCATCGAGCAAAATGAATTATTCGCTTTTCAACTACATCCGCTGACAGGAAAATTTAAAGTGGGCGATATGAGTGAGGAAATTTCTTATTCACAAAATGCCTTACAGAAACTTGGCTATCAAATTGATCGTTTAGATGGTTATATGGATGATACAACAGCTGAAGCGGTTAACCTTTATCGAAAGCAAAAAAAGTTAAAACTAGCAGAAGATGAATTTTATATGGATACGACCTTCTTTAATAGCTTGAATGAAACGTTGAAAAATTTTAAAACAGATCGTCAAAATGATCAACAGTTCCAAATGGCAACTAGTTTTTTACTTCATACCATTGAACAATAAACCCACTGACACAACAAAAGAACTATAATACAAAGCTTTCTATGAGTTTGTACTACGCAAGAGTGTAGTCGTTTGATACAATAAATTCATAGTATTCAAGATAGAAACGGCGGGTGTTCGTATGGTTAGTGAGATATTATTAGAAATTGTAACAGCGATTGGCCGCTTTTTACTCAACCCATTACTGTATATAGCAATAGTATTTGCTACTTTATTAGGTTATCGTCGTGTAAAACAGGAGCGTAAATATTTTAATAGACGAATTATTTGGGGCTGGACAGAGTTAATCGGACAATGGAAAGATGGATGGCTATATTCATTGATTATTTCGTTGATTAGTATGGTAGCAGGGCTTACCGTACCGAAAGTGTTTTTAATCATTGTAATAGCAGTCTCTATAGTAGCACTTGCACTGTATTTCATGAATGCTCTGTCACCGATTTTGACTATGGGCATAGCTACGCTAGCAATATGGGCCATGTCTTCCTACAATTGGTCATTTTCTTGGTGGAACATTTCCTTAACAGGAGTGAATTTAGAGGATGGTGCTATCGTTACCATCACCATTCTTGTTGGTCTTTGTGTCATTGCTGAAGGGCTTTTAATTCGACGTGCGGCTATGAATGTCACAACGCCTTGCATGGAAAAAACAAAACGAGGTATGCAGGCAATTGTCTATCGCTCAAGAAATGTCTGGGTATTGCCTATTTTCTTTGTCATTCCTGGTGATGCAATTGCTGCAGTATTGCCGTACTGGCCACAGTTTACGATAGGAGATACCAGCTTCGCGCTCATCCTATTTCCTCTCGTAATCGGCTTTTCAAAGCTGATAAGGAAGGAATTACCTGTTCTAATACTACCTAAAATTGGGCGATCTGTATTAATACTTGGACAGCTTATTTTAATAGGGGGACTGGCTGCATACTTAGAGCCATTGATCGGTTTTATCACGCTTGCCTTGGGAGCAATTATCCGTATCATCATCTCTATCTATTATGCTGGGCAGGATAAAACAGATCATTATGCGGTAGCACCTAGTACAAAGGGTGCGATTATCGCAGCAGTGCTTCCTGATTCGCCAGCTGAAAAAATGGGCTTACTTGCAGGTGAATGTATTCGTAAGGTAAATGGTGTTGCCATTTTTACGGAGAATGAGTTATATGAAGCCTTACAATTAAATGCAGCCCATTGCCGTCTAGAAGTGTTAGATCGAAACAATGAAATTCGTTTAACACAGCATGTAATTTATAGTAATGATCATTACCGAATTGGATTACTACTTGCTGAGCAGAGGGATGTATAATGGACGTTTTTGGGAAAATGATATTAGCGCTTTTCGTACCGGCCTTACTTGTGTTATTGTTCACAAGAATTACGTATAATCGCTATGTTGCCCTATTATTAGCCATTGCGCTTATCACTGCCTCTGTCTATGCAGGATATACATCCACACCCATTCTTTTCATAATAGATGCATTTTCATTAACAGTGGGCTTTTGGTTAGCAAGGAAAAGGAAGAAATAAAAAGGTCAGTCCTAATGTGGACTGACCTTTTTACATGAAAAATCGTACAGCTGCCATTATAATAACCCCTGCAACCACAGTAATTGATAAACTTTTTGTGATCAGGGCAATAAGAAGTGTTGGAACAAATGTAATAAAGACAGGCCAATCAAGCGTCACCACTTTGCTGCTTTCTGTATCGATTAAATTTTCAATTACAAGGGCACTTAAAATACAAACAGGAATATAGCTAAGCCACTTTAGGGCAACATCTGGAAGTGTAACACTGCGCACAAAAATAAACGGAATGACACGGGGGAGCCATGTTACAAGCGCACAGCCGATAATAAGCCATACCATATAAGCGGTTGTTGTCATTTGTCAGTCACCACCCCGATGGTTGCTACAATAACTGTTGCTAGTAGGACAGCCACATGTGACGGTACAATATACGAAAGGCCATACATAATAACAGCCATATAGCCGATTAACTTAATATAATGCATGATTTTACTTTTACCAACACTACTCAATTGTAGAACTAAAAGTGCAACAAACATCGCAACTAAGGCGAAATCTAAGCCCCATTGTTCAGGATTGGCCACCCATTGCCCTAAGAAGGCGCCTGAGACACACGACAAAATCCAGAAAATATAAGCGGTTAAGTTAAGCCCATCCATCCATTTGCCGTATAATTTACCTGTTTGCATTTGCTTAGTCACAGCAACACCAAAGGTTTCGTCGGTTAATAATGTACCGAAACCAACATTTCTAAGCATAGAATAACGTGTAAAATGAGGTGCTAATGTTAAACTCATTAATAGATGGCGTAAATTGACGACAAAAATGGTTACAATGATAGCAGAAGCAGGACTACTTGTTAAAAGAAGTGCACAAAAGATAAACTGTGCGGAACCTGCATAAATCAATATTGTTAAAAGTGCAATTTCGAGTACCGATAATCCTGAAGCGGAACCTACAACACCGAATGCAAGTCCTATACTAATATAACCGAGTAAAGTAGGTACACAATCCTTCACACCCTGTATAAATCTATCATTGGAAGAGCTTGTGGCCTGATCTTTATGAAGCTCTGTTGTACTTGTCATAAATAGGTCATCCTTTCTTAAAAATTTCCATGTATACTGTTGATGGAATAGTTTGATTGTTCTTGATGTTTATTAAAGTATACATATGTCCGATAAAATAAACAACAGAAAATTGGTGATTAGAATGGAACAAATGAGTCGGAATTTAGCATTTCAATTAAAGAAAATTAGACAACAACGCCATTTAAGCTTAGATGATGTTGCCAAAGCGACAGGCGTAAGTAAAGCACAACTGGCTCAAATAGAAAAGGGGGAGGCGAATCCTACCGTATCAACAATTTGGAAAATTGCTGCAGGTATGCGCATTTCATTTTCTTCATTATTACAGCCACCAACTGCTCATTACATGCGTTTTAGCAGTAAGGATGTCCCACATGTTGATGAGGATGAGGGACGCTATCGTGTTTATTCGATTATCCCGTATAATCCTGAACGAGGATGGGAATTCTACAAGGTTGAAATGGAACCTGGAGCAGTTAGTAGGAGTGAAGCCCATACAGAAGGGGTAGAGGAAACTGTAATGCTCATTAAAGGACAAGCAGTTATTTCTGCTGGAGATATGAATGAATTACTGGATGAAGGGGATACACTAGTATTCTCGGGGCATCAGCCTCATGAATATCGGAATACATCAGAAGGGCTAACAATTTTTCATTTAATTTTACAGTATAAATAGAGGTGTCGATATTGAAAGAATGGTTTACTGTAGAAAATATTGAACTTGTTGCGGCACAGTATCGAACACTTGGACCCATCATTGGTTTACTGCTACCTTTTATAGAAGCGTTTTTACCATTCCTACCATTAGTGGTGTTCGTTGTAGCCAATGCAAGTGCATTTGGATTATGGCTTGGATTTTTATTATCTTGGTTAGGTTCTGCAGCTGGATCTTATGTGGTATTTTTAATTGTCCGCCATTTTGGTAAGCATCCAAGGCTACGATTTTTAACTGGCAGTAAAAAAGTACAAAAACTTATTAAATGGGTGGATATGAATGGCATAAGCCCTCTTTTTGTCCTCCTATGTTTCCCTTTTACGCCTTCTGTTATCGTGAACATTGTGGCGGGTTTATCCCATATTCATAAAAAGTTTTACTTAGTCGTTTTACTAGCAGGAAAGTTCGTCATGATTTTAGGTATGAGTGTATTGGGATATGATTTAAAATCGTTAATAACAAGCCCTGTGAAATTAATAATTGCAGCTGTTGCCATTGTTATTTTATGGTTTATCGGTAAGTTGATTGAGAAGCGATTGAATGCCCGTGTAGAGAGAGATTTAAAGCAAGTGCGAAATTTGACGAAAAATCAGGATCACCATACAAATTAAAATAAGATTCGTTGCCTCTTTGATCATTTGAAGAGGCTGTTTTTTATGTAATGAATCATAAGTTTTTATCGTCTGTCGAAGGTTGATAGATAGTATTTACTAGTTTTTTTCGATAGAATTTAAAATAGATCATTAAAGGTTGTTTTAGAGTGTTCACTTCTAATTGGAAAAAAGTGATTAAATAGGTGTGGGCAACGCTCGCTAGATTGTAAAAAGTGTACTATGTGAGAGTCCCAATAAATAATGAATGACTAGCGCTCAACCAAAATATAAAAAAGGAATCCATAAAGGAGGGAAAAGGATATGACATTGCGTATTGTTTCGGGGCGTTCGGGAACAGGAAAATCGGCATTTATTCATCAAGAAATAGTCGAGCAGCTAAAGACAGATCCATTAGGTCATCCTATTTTTATTATTGTTCCTGACCAGATGTCTTATTCTACGGAATATGAGCTGACGAATAAGCATGGTTTACATGGCTTGATTCGTGCGCAAGTAATGACGTTTAAGCGTTTAGCATGGCTGGTTTTACAGGAGACAGGTGGTATTGCTCGTAAAGAAGTAAATGGCTATGGCTATCGAATGCTAATCCGTAAACTTTTGGAGGAACAAAAAAGTGAGTTCTCCTTATTTCGACAAGCTGCTGGAAAACGTGGCTTTACAGAGGAAATTGAAACACTCTTAAAAGAATTTAGTCGATATAGTGTAAATAGCTCTGTTTTAGCAGAGGTAACAGAATCTTTAAAGGTAATTGATGCGCCAAATACATTACAAGCCAAAACGAATGATTTACATGTAGTTCTGCAGGCATTAGAGGAACGACTTGGTACGACATATGTCGATAGTGAGGGCTATTATCCGATTTTAACAGAGCAATTGAAGTATGCCGAAACGATGAAGCACGCAACCATTTATATTGATGGTTTCACGGCTTTTACGGTACGAGAGTTAGAGTTGGTTCGAGAACTGCTAAAGGTAACTAAACAAGTAACCGTTGTTCTGCCTTTTGATCATATAGACGAGGCATTTGATGAACAAGCTCTTTTTCATGAGGCGGCCTTAACAAATCAGCGGTTACATGATATCGCAAATGAAGAGGGCATAGATATCGGAGCGCCTTTACATTTTTATCATACTCAAAGATTTCACTCTGAAGATTTACAACATGTAGAGGAAAAGTTTGCAGATATGGTGCCACAAACGAAAAAAACTTCTGGAGATGTAATGGTGTTTGAAGCATCAAACCGTAGAGCGGAGGTTCATGCGATTGCCCGGGAAATAACAAAGCTGACAAGGGAAGATGGCTATCGTTATCAAGATATTGTTCTTTTATATAGACAAGCAGAACTTTATGATCCATTGATTACAAGTATTTTCCAACAATATGAAATTCCTATTTTTACAAATACTAAAAAAACGATGCTACATCATCCACTGATAGAGCTTAGTCGTTCTGCATTAGAGGTTATGACATCTAATTGGAAATATGAACCGGTATTTCGAAGCGTAAAAACAGACTTGTTTTTCCCCTTACAAGCTGAGCTAACAATTTGGCGTGAGCGAGCTGACCGATTGGAAAACTATTGCTTGGCGCAAGGAATCTATGGTGAACGTTGGTTTGAAGAGGCTCGTTGGTTTTATAAAAAATATCGTGGGCTTGAGTTCCATTCGCGTGTACAAACAGATGAAGAACGTGCAATGCAAACAGAAATCGAGGCAATTCGTGACGAAATTCGTCAACCGTTAAAGATTTTACAAGACAAGCTGAGTATAGCGTCAACTGGTAGGGATATTGCCACTGCTTTATTTGAGCTAGTAGAGTCATTACAGGTATATGAGAAGCTTCAAGCTATGAAAGATCGTGAGCTTGAACGTGGGGACGCATTAGCAGCGAGTGAACATGAGCAAGCTTGGAATGAGTGGATCAATGTGCTTGATCAATTTGTCTATATGTTTGGCGAGCAGGAGATGACTGTGGAGGAAGCGACTAAAATTCTTGATGAAGGCTTTGATACATTAGAATTTTCTAGGATTCCACCAACCTTAGACGAGGTTATGGTAGCGACTGTTGATCTAGCTCGATTGTCCAGTATCAAAGTGGCCTTTGTTTTAGGGATGAATGATGGCGTTTATCCAACTCGAATGGAGTATGAGGGTTTATTGTCAGATACAGAGCGTGAATGGTTTAGTCAAATTGGTTACGAGCTGGCACCAACCTCTACCAACCGTTTATTACAGGAAAATTTCTTATTCTATCGAGCTGTTACAACACCATCAGACAAGCTTTATTTGACGTATCCTACAGCAGATGAAGAGGGAAAGGCACTGTTACCCTCACTGTATTTGAAAAAAATCATAGGTAATGACAAAACGGCTGGCCTGTTAAGCGGTATTCAAGCAGAGCGTGTTGTTATTGATCCAATTGAATTATTAGATGGGAACTCCTTACCATATTTACGTCATCCACGTACAGCTTTAGCCCATTTAATGGTGCAATTACGTCAAGCAGAACATAGCCGAGAATTGGCACCTGAATGGCTGGCGTTACAAAAATTTTATAAACAGGACCCATATTGGGCACTGATTTTTGATCGTGTACTTTATCCAATTACTCATAAAAATGAAGCAGAGCCACTGGAAACCTATATAACACAGGAATTATATGGTCAAAAGCTTACATCTAGTGTGTCTCGTATTGAGAAATACTTTAGATGTCCTTTTTCCCATTTCACTACGTATGGTCTACGTTTAGAAGAACGTGCAGAGTACCGTTTGGAAACCTTTGCGATGGGTGATTTATTCCATGAGGCTATAAAGTGGATAACAGAGGAAACTCATCGACTGCAGCTATCTTGGATTCGATTAACAAACCAGCAAATTAAACAATTGGCACGTCAAGCAGTTGAGCAAATTGTGCCTGTTTTTTCACATCAAATTTTATTATCTAGTGCTCGTTATCGCTATATACAGCGTAAGCTTATTCGAATTGTGGAGCGCACTATGACAGCATTGACACAACATGCTAATGTGTCTCACTTTAAACCAATTGCGATTGAGGCGTCGTTTGGTCCAGGGCAACATGAACAGCTGCCACCACTTGAAATTGATTTGACTAGTGGAAAGAAAATGTTTATGCGAGGACGTATTGATCGCGTAGATAGTGCGAGGATAGATGATCGCTCTTATTTAAGGATTGTTGATTATAAATCTTCAGCTCGTGATTTAGATTTAAATGAGGTTTATTATGGCTTGTCTTTACAGGTTCTTACCTATTTAGATGTAGCAATGGAAAATAGCTCCTATTGGTTATCAGGGGAAACAGAGCCTGCCGGGGTGCTATATGTCCATGTTCATAATCCAATGTTAAAACTAGATAAGGATATGACGGATAGTGAAGTGGAGGAGGACCGTTTAAAGCAGTATAAAATGAAGGGGCTGCTGTCCGAAAATGCTGAGGCGATTTTATCGATGGACGAGCAGTTAGAGGAAAGTAGTGGCCATTCAAAAATTATCCCTGTTTATATGAAAAAAGATGGAACGCCTTCTGAATCGCAATCTCGTATTGTTCCTGTGAATGATATGAAAAAGCTCCAGCATTTCGTACGTCGTAAACATCAGGAGGCGGGAAATGGCATTTTGTCGGGTGATACTGCCATCAGTCCCTATAAATTAAAGTCCAAAACGGCATGTGATTATTGTCAATTTGCTGCGGTTTGTCAATTTGATCCATCTGACGGTAAACAAAACTATCGTCAGTTGATGCAAGCGAAACCGAATGAAATTGTAGATAAAATTCGGAAGGAGATCGAGTAGCATGATCCAAACAATTCCTATAAAGCCAGCTGACGCCACATGGACAGATGATCAGTGGAAGGCTATTTACGCTAGTGGTCAAGATACACTTGTGTCAGCTGCGGCAGGGTCTGGGAAAACAGCAGTCCTGATTAATCGGATGATTGAGAAAGTTATTGCTACTGAAAAGCCCATTAATGTGGATGAACTACTGGTGGTGACCTTTACGAATGCTTCAGCAGCTGAAATGCGCCATCGTATGTCAGAGGCTCTAGAGCAGGCTATTGTAGAAAATCCAACTTCCAATCATCTAAGACGGCAATTGAGTCTTATTAATAAAGCACAAATTTCAACATTGCATTCTTTCTGTTTAGCGATAGTTAAGCAATACGCATATATGCTCGACATAGATCCAGGCTTTCGTATTGCTAATGAGGCAGAGGTAGCTTTATTAAGAGATGATATATTAGCGGATGTCCTTGAAGGTGCTTATGATTCCGAGGAGGAGACAAAGGTACAAGCTATCTATCGACTTGTTGATAGCTTTACCTCGGATCGAGATGATCAGGCCATTGAAACGCTGATTAGTAAACTTTATGATACCTCTCGTGTACACGCAGAGCCTCAAAAATGGCTGTGGAGTTTACCGAAAACATATGATTTAGCTGAGGATGTGACGATTGATGATTTAGAACTATCTCACTATGTTAAATTGACTGTTCGCCATAGTCTGGAGGAAGCCTTTGTGCTAATTTCAGAAATGCGGACGATTACACTCCAGCCTGATGGACCTGCTCCATATGCTGAAACGGCAGAAATTGATTTTGCGATGATTCAGGAAGGGATTCGAATAAGTCAGGATGGTACATGGCAGGAACTCTTTGATTATTTTGCAACTGTCAAATGGTCCACATTAAAACGAGTATCGAAGGATGCTTTAGTAGACGGAGAGCTACAGGAGCTTGCAAAGAAAAAGCGGGAAGCAGCTAAAAAAATTATTAATAAAATCAAAGAAACCTATTTTGTTCGCACCCCCGCACGTTTGTTGGAGGAGATACGCTTAATGGCGCCAACAATTGGCACATTAATGGAATTGACAACTATTTTTAGTGAGCAATTCCGACTTGCCAAGTTAGAGCGAGGTATTATTGATTTTTCAGATTTAGAGCATTATGCACTACAAATATTAACAGTAGATGTAGACGGAGTGCTACAGCCATCACCTGTAGCACTTGATATGAAAAAACGATTTAAAGAAGTACTTGTGGATGAATATCAGGATACAAATATGCTACAGGAAACCATCTTGCAACTCGTCAAAACAGGGGAAGAACAGGATGGCAACCTATTTATGGTGGGAGACGTAAAGCAAAGTATTTATCGTTTCCGCTTGGCAGAACCTAAGCTTTTTATGAGGAAATATAGTGAGTTTTTGGAGACACCTGATGTAACGGGTATGCGCATCGATTTAAATGCCAACTTCCGAAGTCGAAAGGAAGTACTGAATGCGACAAACTATATTTTTGCGCAAATTATGGGTGAACGTGTTGGTGAAATTCTTTATGATGACAATGCTTCATTAAAGCCGGCTGCGCCTTATGATGAAAAAGAAGTACCCGTTGAGCTTGTAGTGATGCATCCTCCACAGGATGAGGAATCAGTGGAAGAGCAAGTGGACATAACTGATGAAGCTGCTGAGCTAGAAGAATTAAAAAAGTCACAATATGAAGCGCGTTTCATTATTGATCGTATACGACAGATGATGGAAGATGGAACAACTGTTTATGATACAAAATCAAAGACAGAAAGACCGTTGAAGTATAGTGATATTGTTATTTTAATGCGCTCCATGACATGGTCGACAGATTTAGTGGAGGAATTTAAGCTAGCGGGTATTCCTCTCTATACAGAGTCGTCTAAGGGCTATTTTGATGCGCTAGAAGTCATGATTATGTTAAATGTCCTAAAGGTAGTCGATAATCCCTATCAGGATATCCCATTGGCTTCCGTACTACGTGCACCATTTGTTGGCTTAACGGAAAATGAGCTAGCTAAAATCCGTTTAGCTGATCCAAAGGTTCCTTTCTATGATGCGTTACGACAATTTATTCGAAGTGAAGGACATGGGGTACAGACAGCTACGTTTGAAAAACTTCAACGCTTTATGCTAGCTTTTGAAAATTGGCGAGATTTAGCACGTCGTGGATCACTGTCAGACTTAATTTGGAAGATTTATTTAGATACGCATTATTATGAAATGGTTGGCGCAATGCCAAATGGCAAGCAGCGTCAGGCCAATTTGCGCATCTTACATGATCGTTCTTTAATGTATGAGAAAACGGCCTTTCGTGGTCTCTTCCGCTTTTTACGCTTTATAGATCGAATGCGCACACGTGGTGATGATTTAGGGACCGCTAAATCAATTGGTGAAAAGGACGATGTAGTTCGCCTTGTGACAATTCATTCATCCAAGGGATTAGAATATCCAGTAGTCTTTGTCGCAGGCATGGGGCGTCCCTTTAATAAAATGGATTTTCATAATCCTTATTTATTCGACCAAGATTTTGGTCTAGCTGTAAAGGCCATTGACCCAGAAAATCGTATTACTTACACGTCATTACCGTTTTTAGCGCTGAAAGAGAAAAAAGAGCTGGAAATGCGTGCTGAGGAAATGCGTGTCTTATATGTTGCGATGACACGTGCAAAGGAGCGTCTGATTTTAGTAGGCTCCGTTAAGAATTGGGCGAAAACTCGGGACAACTGGCAGGATGCACAAAACTTACCGATTGATGCCCCGCTTCAAGAATATTTGCGTGCTAGAGCTAATAGCTATTTAGACTGGGTAGGGCCAGCAGTGGCAAGGCATGCAAACTTTGCATCCCAAGCTACTACTTCATACAAGGAATTGGACAGTCCATCTCATTGGTGGGTACAGCCCGTTGATACGCGACACTATTCGTATGATATACAGGCATTTGACGATGAAGTACAGCAATTGCTTACAACGCAAGAAGACGAGGCAATTTTGTCCGAAATAACGACACGCTTTCAAGCTCAGTATACGCATCAAAAATCAACAAGAAAACGTTCTAAGACATCGGTTAGTGAAATTAAACGTTTAGAAAATTTACAGCGTCAGGAAGAACCTGAATATTACTTTGCGACGCCAACTAAGCAAACATCGTCTTCTATTGCACCCCGACCAACTTTTTTACAAGATCAACAGTTAACAGGTGCTGAAATAGGAACAGCAGTACATACAGTGATGCAGCATGTTCCACAGTTCGGCTTTGATGATACTGAAGCTGTGAAGGACTTTGTAGCAGATTTAGTAGCAAAACAGCTACTAACAGAGGCGGAGGGAAAAGTGGTTCCAATCGCGAAAATTTTTCATTTCTTCCATACGGAAATTGGTCAACGCTTTAAACAAGCAAAGCAGATACGTAAGGAAATGCCATTTACCATTAGTAGAGTAGATGAAGATGGCGATGCTCAAATTGTACAAGGAATCATCGACTGTTTGTTTGAAGATGAATATGGCAATTGGGTCTTACTAGATTATAAGACAGACCGCGTTTTACCTCATTTTGCAAAGGAGCCCGCTCTGTCAAAAGAAATACGGGGGCGTTATGCAGTGCAGCTTCGTGTTTATAGTGAAGCTATTGAGGCAATTTTACACATCAAGGTGAGCGATAAAGTACTGTATTTATTCGATAATGAACAAACTGTACAGGCATAAGTAATTAGTTATGGCAAAGGCAGGGGAATGCATCTTTTGCTTGCTCTGCTTAAACCATAGCTGCTAATTAAGGGGAGGCTATTTTGTGGAGTTAAAACCGACAATGTTGCAGGAACGACTAGCAACATTAGATATTTTACGAGGTATTAGTTTATTTGGTATTTTGCTCGTAAATATGTATACCTTTTATTTGCCGATGCCGCATATTGATTTGGCATCTTGGTTTACAACACCATCCGACATCGTTTGGCAGAAAAATTTAGATATTTATGTACAAGGAAGCTTTTACCCTCTATTTGCTATGTTATTTGGTTATGGGCTTGCCATGCAGTGGCAAAAAGCACAGAGCCGTGAACAAAATTTCTACACGCTAGGATTACGTAGACTTTCTGTATTATTTGGCTTTGGTTTGATACATGCTGTCCTAATTTGGTGGGGCGATATCTTAATGATGTACGCATTTTGTGGTGTTTTTTTGGTCCTTTTACTACGTTTGAGCCCTATTTGGTTATTGGCTAGTGCAATTATCATTAACGGTTTTATGCAAGTTTTTATGTTACTAATAATGGGTATTATTCAGTTTAATACGAAGGTGGATGACTATTTAGATATTGTATCAGTGGAGAAGGCGATTACTGCTTATGGTACCGGAAACTGGGTAGATGCTTTTATGCAACGTTTAACAGATTTATCAACGCAAGCGGGTATAGGGATGTGGTTTGCGGCATTGTTCACCATTTTACCATATATGTTAATTGGTGCAGCTGCATCAAAATGGCGCCTAGTAGAGCGAGCGAAAGAATTAAAATGGCTGTGGCTAGGACTTGCAATCACTGGATTGGTTATAGGTATAACGATCAAAAGTTTACCTATTATGTTTACACGGACATATTTATTAGATTATTTAAAAGTATACATAGGTGGTCCAATTCTTTCAGTGGGCTATATCGGGGTCATTGTGTTACTGTGCCTATTGCCAATTGTACCAAAGCTACTTAGTCCTTTTGCCAAAATCGGACGAATGTCGTTAACGATGTATATTCTGCAATCCATTATTGGTACTTGTTTATTCTATCGATTTGGCTTTGGTTGGTATGGAAAAGTAAGTGTAGAAACAGGTGTATTTATTGCCATTGGAATTATTGCTGTGCAAATGATCCTAGCAGAAATTTGGTTATCAAAATGGAAACAAGGACCGTTAGAGGCTTTATGGCGTAAATTAACCTATAAGAAAAAAGTAGAAACACGATAATATATTCCCCTTCACATGCATAATTTATGAAGATAGTACAACTTATAAAATAGTTGTCGCAAAAGTGAGGCAATTTCTATCATATTGTTGTATTATGTAGAAAAAAGAAGGAGCTCTTTCAATCATGAAAATTTTATCATTCAAATTAGGTGGACATGTAAGCTTTGGACCAAAAGTAAAAAAAGAAGAAGCGGTATGGGATGTACTCGCTATTCAAAATGAACTTCAAGTTCTCCCTTCTTTTTCAAGTTCAATTGTAGATGGCATTGCTTTAGGCTTTGATTTTGTTGAACAGATTCGTAAATTAGTAGAAGCAGCTGAAAAATCAGATCGTTCGAATAGTTTTAAACGTGAATTTACAGAAATTGAGTGGCTTTCACCAATTCCACGTACACCAAAAAACATTATGTGTATTGGTAAAAATTATGATGACCATGCCAAAGAAATGGGTGCCGAGGCAGCACCAACGGAATTAATGGTATTTACAAAATCGCCAACTGCTATTGCAGCAGACGGACAAACAGTTTCCATTCATGCCGATCTTTCGTCGAAAATGGATTATGAAGGTGAGCTTGCTATTGTTATTGGAAAACGCGGGAAAAATATTCCTAAAAACTTAGCATTTGATTATGTTTTTGGTTATACAATTGCCAATGATATAACAGCCCGTGATTTGCAAGAGAAGCATAAACAATTCTTCTTAGGTAAAAGTTTGGAAGGCACTTGCCCGCTTGGACCATACCTTGTGACAAAGGATGAAATTCCAAATCCTCAGGACTTAACAGTAGTTACAAAGGTCAATGATGAAGTGCGCCAGAACGGCTCGACGAAGGACATGATGTTCTCTGTTGAAACTTTAGTATCCATCCTATCTCAACATGTAACATTAGAGCCAGGAGATGTTATTTTAACAGGTACACCAGCAGGAGTTGGAAAAGGCATGAACCCGCCACAATTCTTAAAGGCTGGAGATACAGTAAAAGTATCTATTCAAGGCATTGGTACTTTAGTCAATCATTTTGAATAATAAAGATTTGGAATCCGCGTGAGTCTATACTCCGCGGATTTTTTAATTTCTTCGACATTGATTGTAAGGTTGCTTTTCACCGGGTTTCTAAGGTATAAATAGTGTAAATTATGTGAACGCTATTGTAATATTTGAAACCCTTTCCATCGCATGGTAGGATAGAGTTTGATAGTAAAAGAATGAGGTGGGACAAACATGGATTTTTTAACTAGCCAAACGCATTTGCATATTACTACGTGGGTAGTGGGTATTGTTATCTTTTTAATTGCTGGGCTTATGGGCAAGCAATCAAAAGGCCTACATATGACATTACGTCTATTCTACGTATTAATTATCATCACAGGTGGGGCATTATTCATTAAAGGCATGGATTATGATATGGGCATGCTTTACGGCTTTAAATTCATAGGTGGTATTCTAGTAATCGGTATGATGGAAATGGTATTGGTACGCCAAAAGAAAAATAAACCAACTGGCATGTTTTGGATTTTATTTGCTGTATTCTTATTCATTACAATGTTCTTAGGCTTTAAGCTTCCAATGGGTATACCCCTTTTCTAGCTTAAAATTGGTAAAAGTCGTGAAGTGTTTGCTTCACGGCTTTTATTTTGTCAAAAAAGCAAATAGGAGGGAACGGACACCTTTTTGCCGTAATTCCTTCCGCATTTTCGTAAAATCTTTTGAAAAGATAGCGACGTGACAGTGTTATTTGGTAAAATGACGATGGATTGGTTTGAAAGAGAGGGAATAACAGTGAAATTCAAGAAGTGGATAAGTGCGACAGCTGCAGCGCTTTTACTAGCAACTACATTCGTAAGTACTACGCCAGTAGCTCAAGCGGATGAAAAAGCGACAACATCGATAGCAGAAGAGAGCATCTATGATTTACTCGTTGACCGTTTCTTTAATGGCTCGGGCACAAACGATTTTGATACAAATACGCAAGATCCTTCGAAATTTGCAGGGGGCGATTTTACAGGTCTACAAGATAAACTAAAATTTATCGGTGAAATGGGCTATACGATTGTTTCCATTGGACCTATTTTTTCTACAGAAAAATATGATGGATCAATGCCAACCAGCTACGCTACCATTGAACGTCATTTTGGGACAGCGGAAGAGTTCCAAAGTGTTGTAGAAGGCTATAAAGCAAAAAATATGTCTATGATGGTGGATTTCCCACTTAATAATGTGAGTCCAAATCATGAATGGGCAAAGGATACTGCAAAAGCTGACTGGATTGCTTCAACCAATAATGGGCAAGTACAGTGGGATTTATCGAATAAAGATGTGCAAGAGGCACTCATTCAATCAGCAACCGATTTTGTTTCTACATATAATATTGGTGGTATTCGCTTAACCCATATTACAGACGCTGATACGGATTTTATGAATAAGATGATAGCTGCTTTAAAAGAGACAAAAGCAGCTCTTTATGTAATAACAAATGAAGCAAGCGATGCTGATTTTGATGCTGCCTTCTCACCAGCAACAGCTGAAATTTATCGTAATATCTTTAAAAATGTTGATATGGATTCGTCTAAATTAACGGAACCATTTACAGGAGAGAAACCGACACAAATCATGGTGGATTCTTTAGAAACTCACCGCTTTACATTTGATTCTGCGAATGAAAATATGTTCCCGCCTACACGATTAAAAATGGCGATGGGTGCTTTATTTATGATGCCAGGGACGCCAGTTGTTCAATATGGTACTGAAATTGCCATGAACGGGGAAGCTAAACCGGATACACATCAACTTTACAACTTTAAAACTGATGAAGAATTAATCGACTATATTAAAAATGTTCAATCATTACGTAATAAATCTGCAACTTTACGTAATGGTGATTTTAAAGTCATTACAAATGAAAATGGCCTACTTGTCTTTACACGTACTTCAGATGAAGAGCAATGGGTAATTATGGTCAATAATACGAGCAAAACACAACGCGTGGACTTAACACCTGAACAACTTGGTGAAGGTAAAATGCTAAACGGAATTTTACATGAGGAAAAAGTTCGTATAAACGAAAAGCAAGTTTATCCAGTCATTTTAGACCGAGAAATGGTAGAAATCTATCAAGTTAAAAATGATGAAGGCTTAAACATGCCATATATGGTTGCCCTAGGCTTAGTTTGGGTCATCTTTATTGGCTTTGTTGTTATCATCATTAAACGAGGAAAAGTTCGTCGTCAAGAACAAGATGCCTCTTAATAATTGTACAACGAAAATAGCATGCTAGGAGTCATCCTAACATGCTATTTTTGTGTTGATTCAGCGAGTGTTCAAACGACTGCTGATGTTCGAACAAGCTCGGATAATTTTGGCACAATTCTAGGGTGTCGTGAATTAGCCTTGATAGCTTTTATTCGTAAAGAAGATCGCAATAGTGCCTGGTCCCACGTGTGAACCGATTGCTGAGCCAATCATAGTGATTTGAACAGCTTGAGGAGAAAAACGTTCCTGAATGGATGCTTTAGCTTCATTGGCAAATGCTACATCATCACTATGACTAATACCAACAATCTTATTTGTAAAGTTACCTCCACGCTCTTGCATTAAATCTAGCATACGATTAAGTGCTTTTTTACGACCACGTGATTTTTCAATAGGTACAAGTTTGCCATCTTCCACATTTAAAATGGGTTTAATGCTAAGAAGGCCACCTAAAAATGCACTAGCTTTTGAGACACGACCACCTTTTGCGAGGTAATCTAAATCTTCTACTGTAAATAAATGCTCCATTTGAGGTGCAAAAGCGCTAATTCTAGACGCTATATCATCAAATGACGTACCTAAATTCCGAAGTCGAACAGCTTCTTCCACAACAAGACCATGTCCTAGTGAGGCACATTTAGAGTCGATAATGACTAACTTTAATGAAGGATATTGTTCTAATACTTGATTACGAATCATTTGAGCAGTACTGTATGTGCCGGATAATTCTGATGAAAAGGCAATATAGATACCTTCTTCTTCATTTTTAGCCAGATCTTCAAAGTGCTTCAAAAAAAGCTCAGGCGATACTTGAGATGTTTTTGGTTGGGCACCTTGACGAATTCCATCATAAATCTCTTTGGAATCAATGGAAATGACATCTTCATATTCTTTGTTGTTCAATTGTACTCGTAAAGGGAGTAGCACGACGTCATTTTCTTCATAGTAAGACTTCGGTAGATCACATCCACTATCCGTAAAAATCTTCATTCTCTTGTCCCCCTAATTTTCAACTTACTTTTAAAGCCTTTTTAGCTTTATTCAGTCGGTACTCACTTAAGTCAACAGGAAGGGGTACCACTGAATAAAGTTAAACTGGTAAAATGGTACGGTAACTTGAACTTACTACTTAACTATGATAATTTCAAGCGTTCGATGAGTATTTTTGCAATCCCATCATCATTATTTGTAGCAGTAATTTCATTGGCAATATTTTTAAGACTTGAAATACCATTCCCCATCGCTACGCCAAGTCCAGCATATTCAATCATTTCTAAATCATTGTCTTCATCACCAAATGCAATAATGCGTTCACGTGGAATCCCAAAATCCTTTGCTACGTGCGCAATGCCCACCGCTTTATTTAAGCCACGGCGTACAATTTCAATAATATGAAGAGGTGCACCCCAACGACGATGCTCAATAACCTCTGCGTGCACTGCCTGTAAGTGGTCGCGAATAATGACTGAATTGGCTTCATTTGCCTGTATCAGTAAACTTGTAGGATTATCTAAAAGATGTGTGTATAAATCCCCAAGTGTAATTTTGGGATTGCCCATATTAAAAATATTTAAGATACGATCATCCTCTGTGTGTACATAAATTTCATCTTTCACCTCAGCGATAATATTTTCATACTCGTAACTATTAATGGAATCAACGACATCATGTACAACACTTAAATCAATGGGGGTGTGCATATGTTGCCAAGAGGCATTTTTAGGGTGATGCACATATGCTCCATTAAAATTGACTATGGGTGTTGTGAGTCCAAGTTCATGATAATAAATATCACTTGCACGATAAGGTCGGCCCGTTGCAATCATCACTTGGTGCCCCTGTTCCTTAGCCTGCAATAATGATTTTTTTGTTTTTGCGGAAATTTGTTGTTGGTCTGTTAATAAAGTACCATCTAAATCTAATACGATTAAATGCGGTTTCATAGCTCGTTGCCCCTTTCCTATAGTTTGAATAGTATCTCTTTGTCTTTCATTCGTCAAAATTTTGTCACAGTGAAAAAAGTTTGCTAACATAAAGATGAGACAAGAGTTGGGAGTGACAAAAATGTTTGTAGAAAAAGAAGTGTGGGGAAATATTCCTTTATTACATATACATACAGAGAATATGAATGAAGAGACCCCGGTAGTGATTTTTTTACATGGCTTTATGAGTGCAAAAGAACATAACTTACATTATGCATATCAATTGGTGCATAAAGGGGTGCGTGTCCTATTACCAGATGCAAAATTTCATGGTGACCGTAGTGAATGCCTAACAGAGATGCAAATGAACTTGAAATTTTGGGATATTGTTTTAAATTCTATTCATGAAGTACAACAATTATATAATGAATTAAAGAATAAAAATTTATTAGCTAATCAAAAAATTGGCATAGGTGGTACTTCTATGGGCGGTATTGTAACATCAGGCTGCCTCAAACTTTATGATTGGATTCAAACAGCTGCAATATGTATGGGTGCACCTGGTTTTATTAAATTGGGGGAATATCAATTGCAGCAATTCGCAAAAAGCGGCATGAATTGGCCTATGTCAGAGGAAGATGTACAAAAAATTAATGAGCTACTGGCAACATATGATGTCAGTCTAACTCCTGAAAAATTTGCGGGACGCCCTGTATTCTTTTGGCATGGAGAATTAGATAAAACAGTACCATTCCAAGAAACGTATAAATTTTATGAAACATTACGGGGATACTATCAAGAAAACCCTGAAAATTTAAAGTTCATGGTAAATAAAAAGGCTGGACATGCTGTACCACGTGACGGTATGTTAGCGGCAACAGATTGGCTTGCAGACCATTTGGCATAATATGATGCATCTGCTATGATAAGGTTAACACTACGATGGAAGGAGAAATGGGAATGGATCAAGATATGAAAGATAGCATGTTCGGTGCATTAGAAAATGTAATTGACCCTGAGCTTGGGATTGATATCGTCAACTTAGGTTTAGTATATGATGTAGATTTAGATGATGAAGGTTTAGCAACGGTTACAATGACGCTAACATCGATGGGGTGTCCACTCGGCCCAGTAATTGTGGATCAAGTGAATACGGCATTAAGTGAGCTTCCAGAAGTGAAAAGTACAAATGTAAACATTGTATGGAATCCACCTTGGTCAAAAGACAGAATGTCACGCTATGCAAAAATGGCATTGGGTGTACGCTAAAATCGTCTATTAAAAATCCCTGCTTATTAAAAATAGGCAGGGATTTAGCATGTAACGAATTAATCGATACGGCATATTTGTAATGGACAATTTTCGCAGGCAATCTCATTTTTTAAAAATTGTAAATCATGAATAGTTATAAAGCCTTTGTCAAAAGTCAAAACGTCATGTTTTTTTAAATCATTCAACATGCGATTAATCATTTCACGACTTGTCGCACACAAATTCGCAATTTCGGTATTTGTTAGTTGAAAATCAATAAAAATGGAGCCATCTTCTAAAGGTTTACCATAAGTATTGGATAGACGAATGAGCGTTGAAAACAAAGCACCTTTTTTTCCATTTAACACTAAATCACGCAAACGACTTTGGTGCTTTAAGTTTTCTGTTTGTAGCCACTTCATATATTCCACCATGATCGTGGGCTGCTCTTCCAGTAAATGCTCTAATGATTTGCGGCTTAAAACATACAACGTAGAAGACTCTAAAACTTTTGCAGTCATGGAGTTATAGACAAGATTACAAAATAACGAACCCTCTCCAATTATACTGTCAGGTCCACAGATACGAATCGTCAACTCCTTGCCAGTTTCGGTTTCTTGGCTAATCGAAATAACACCTGACTTGATATAGTATATTTCTTTTGCTCGTTCACCCTCTAGAAAAATTTTACTCCCTTTATTTACTTTGATAAAAACACCGTGCTTTTGAAAAAGATCCATAATTTTTTCAAACATATTATCCATTAAAACCATATCTCCAACACATCGCTTTCTTTTTGTAATAAATGGCTATTATTACAAAAGGATAGTGGATTTTTCGATACTAAAACATAGAAACATACTGCTATTATAACGTAAATTTCCATTATTAAGTGTAAAAATTTAATGCTATTTCTTTGCGAAGAGTTGTCGATTGATGTAAAATAAAGTTAGTCAAAAAAGGTCAAACTTTTAAAGAGAACCAGAATGGGTATAAAAACTATGCGAAACATTAAAGTAAAGGAGTGCTAGCTATGCAATTTCAACAAACAGATAATCAAAAGCCCTTAGAGCAATTTGGACGTAATTTAATTGAAGAAGTTAAAAATGGCAAAATGGATCCCGTGATTGGGCGTGATGAGGAAATTCGAAATGTCATTCGTATTTTAACGCGTAAAACAAAAAATAATCCTGTTTTAATTGGTGAGCCAGGGGTTGGTAAAACAGCTATTGTAGAAGGCTTAGCACAACGTATTGTAAAAGGTGATGTACCAGAGGGCTTAAAAGAATGCGTGTTATACGAGCTGGATATGAGTGCCTTAATAGCAGGTGCAAGCTACCGAGGTCAATTCGAAGAACGTTTAAAAGGTGTGTTAAAAGAGGTTAAAGATTCGGAAGGGCAGATCATTCTATTTATTGATGAAATTCATACAATTGTAGGCGCAGGAAAAACTGATGGTGCCATGGATGCGGGAAATATGCTAAAGCCTATGCTAGCCCGCGGAGAATTACACTGTATCGGTGCAACTACATTAGATGAATATCGTATGTATATTGAAAAAGATCCTGCATTAGAACGCCGATTCCAGCAAGTACTTGTACGAGAACCTTCAATAGAGGATACCGTGTCCATTTTACGCGGCTTAAAGGAACGCTTTGAATTACATCATGCAGTACGTATTCATGATCGTGCGATTGTTGCTGCAGCAGAACTCTCCAATCGTTATATTACAGAGCGATTTTTACCCGATAAGGCAATTGATTTAATTGATGAGGCTTGCGCAATGATTCGTACTGAAATCGATTCAATGCCACAGGAATTAGATGCTGTGACACGTCGTATTATGCAGCTAGAAATTGAAGAACAAGCATTACGGAAAGAAAAGGACGAAGCAAGTAAAAAACGTCTTGAGCAATTACGAGAAGAATTGGCAAAGTTAAAAGAATCCTCTGAGGGTATGCGACAACAATGGGAAACAGAAAAAGAAAAGCTACACGGTATTCAGAAAAAACGGGAAACATTAGATAAATACCGTCGTGATCTAGATGAAGCGGAAAGTAAATATGATTTAAATAAAGCTGCTGAATTACGTCATGGTAAAATTCCAACACTTGAAAAAGACATTCAGGCGCTTGAAAAGGATTTAGAAAGCGGTGCAGAGTCTCGTATTTTACGCGAAGAGGTGACAGCTGAGGAAATCGCTGCAATTGTTTCTCGCTGGACAGGTATTCCTGTTACAAAACTAGTGGAGGGCGAGCGTGAAAAACTATTACGTTTAAATGAAACATTACATGAACGTGTGGTTGGTCAAGATACAGCTGTTCAATTAGTAACTGAAGCAGTATGGCGTGCACGTGCAGGCATCAAAGATCCACATCGTCCAATTGGTAGCTTTTTATTTTTGGGTCCAACAGGGGTTGGTAAAACAGAACTTGCTAAGGCACTGGCTGCTCAATTATTTGATTCAGAGGATCATTTTATTCGGATTGATATGAGCGAATATATGGAGAAACATAGCGTGTCCCGTTTAGTTGGAGCCCCTCCAGGTTACATCGGTTATGAAGAAGGCGGCCAATTAACAGAGGCTGTACGCCGTAACCCTTATTCTGTAGTCCTGTTAGATGAGATTGAAAAAGCTCACCCAGATGTGGCCAATATTTTATTGCAGATTTTAGATGATGGACGTATCACAGATAGTCAAGGACGTATGGTCAATTTTACAAATACAGTAGTGATTTTAACATCGAATATCGGCTCTAGTTATTTAATGGAAGCAAAAGAAGACGATGCAGCCGTTGAAGACTTAGTTATGACTGCACTAAGACAACATTTTAAACCAGAGTTATTAAATCGCATGGATGATATTATCTTTTTCCATGCATTATCGAATAAACATTTTACAGCAATTGCTTGGAAGTATGTTGAGCAGTTAATCAAACGTGTGGCGGAGCAAGAAATTACATTAGCTATCGACCAAGAAGTTATTGATTGGGTTGTACGACAAGGTGCAGACGCTCAATTTGGGGCAAGACCATTAAAACGCTTCGTGCAACGTCATATCGAAACAGCTGTGGCTAGAGAACTCTTAAAAGGCGAGGTATTGCCAGGAGAAACACTGCATGTAAAAATGCGTGATGGCCAATGTATTGTGGAAAAATAACAGAAAAAACCTGTTTCGCATAAAGCGGAACAGGTTTTTTCAAGCTGAATTAATGATGGTCTGCAGCTTCTGGTGTAGGATCGTTTGGAATGATTGCCCCAATAATAAAAATTAAGATGGAGAATACAACTGAAACGATTGCCCCAGTTTTAAAATCGAATGGCGCACCAAGTACAGAGCTGACTACGTAGTTTAACATTGAAACTAGTAGGAATGACCATATGAACGTTACGATATATTGCATTAATTTCACCTCAACCGAACTTTTTTCATCATAAGGTTTTACTCATATTCATTATCATATCATAACATAAACCGAAAAAAAATGAATCTTTTATATGAAACATGGCGAATTTGTCACAACAAATACAAGGATTTGTATATTATGTTCTTGGTGTTTTTGCGAGGCGTTCTTGGATAAAGATAGTTTAGATTATAAAAGGGGTATTCACTTAAAAACTGAAAAAGGTAGAACAAACATCTAGAAACTAATACGTCCTTTTCAATTAAAAAGAAAAACCCTCAAAAAACACACGATATAACAAAGAAATGCCCCGCTAAAAAACACAATAATTTTAAATCATCTTGCGTCATTCCTTTACTATGCGTTATAATTATGACCAGTTACTAATAATTGATAGTAAGAAAGCTGAGGGGTTGCTATATGAACGCTGGTATTATAGGAATAGGCAAATACGTTCCTGAAAAAGTCGTGACAAATTTTGATTTAGAAAAAATAATGGATACTTCGGATGAGTGGATTCGTACGCGAACAGGCATTGAAGAACGTCATTTTGCGGCAGATGACCAGGAAACTTCAGATTTAGCAGTAGCTGCTGCTAAAGAAGCTATGGCAAAAGCGGGTATTACGCCTGAGGAAATTGGGTTAATACTTGTAGCAACTGTAACACAGGATCAAACTTTCCCAAGTGTAGCATGTATGGTTCAGGAACAACTCGGAGCAGTAAATGCTGCGGCGATGGATCAAGCAGCAGCATGTGCAGGATTTATATATAGTTTAGTGACAGCCAAACATTTTGTAGAGGCAAACGCTTATAAATATGTCTTAGTAGTAGGTGTTGAAAAGCTGTCAAAAGTCATTGATTGGAAAGATCGTAATACAGCTGTATTATTCGGTGATGGTGCGAGCGCGGCAATTGTTGGGCCAGTATCTGAGGGCAGAGGTATTTTATCATTTGAGCTTGGTGCAGATGGCACGGGCGGTAAAAATCTTTATTTAACAAAGCAAGACACGATTGCCATGAATGGTCGTGAAGTGTTTAAGTTTGCTGTACGTCAAATGGGTGAATCGGCTGTAAACGTGTTAGATAAAGCGGGATTAACAAAAGAAGACGTAGATTTTTTAGTGCCGCATCAGGCCAATATACGTATTATGGAATCTGCTCGTGAGCGATTAGAGCTACCACCAGAAAAAATGTCAAAATCGATTCATAAATACGGGAATACCTCTGCAGCATCTATTGGTATTTCCTTGGTAGATGAGCTTGAAGCAGGTAAGATTAAAGAGGATGATTTATTAGTCCTTGTAGGTTTTGGTGGCGGCTTAACATGGGGTGCCGTAGCCATGAGATGGGGAAAATAAGTAGGAAAAATGCTTGAGGGGAGTAAGACAATGAGTAAAAGACGAGTAGTAATTACAGGAATTGGCGCAGTTACACCACTAGGAAATAGCATCGAAGAAACATGGGCAAACATTAAAGCTGGTAAATCTGGCATTGGTGAGCTGACACGTTTAAATAAAGATCTTTTTGCCGCAAAAATCGCCGCAGAAGTAAAGGACTTTGATATTGAAAAATACATTGATCGTAAAGAAGCACGTAAAATGGATCGCTTCACACAATACGCATTAGCGGCTTCTATTATGGCAATGGAAGATGCACAGCTAACAATTGATGAAGAGCTAGCTCCACGTGCAGGTGTATGGATTGGTTCTGGTATCGGTGGGATGGAAACATATGAACAACAATTTTTAACATTCCAAGAGCGTGGCGCAAGACGTGTTAGTCCTTTCTTTATCCCAATGATGATTCCTGATATGGCATCGGGCCAAGTCTCTATTCACTTTGGTGCAAAGGGGATAAATTCTTGTTCTGTAACGGCATGTGCTTCAGGCACAAACTCTATTGGTGATGCCTTTAAAGTAATTGAGCGTGGAGATGCTGATGTTATGATTTCTGGTGGTGCTGAATCACCAATCGTAACAATGGCGGTTGCAGGTTTTTGTGCCAATACAGCACTATCATTAAATCAAGATCCACAAGCTGCATGTCGCCCATTCGATAAAAACCGAGATGGCTTTATTATCGGAGAAGGAGCGGGTATTGTCATTTTAGAAGAATATGAACATGCAAAAGCTCGTGGTGCCAAAATCTATGCTGAAGTTTTAGGTTATGGTGCAACTGGGGATGCGCATCACATTACGGCTCCAGCTCCAGAGGGTGAAGGTGCAGCACGTGCGATGACGCAAGCATTAACAGATGGTGGCGTAGAGCCATCACAAGTTGATTATATTAATGCCCATGGTACAAGTACGCCATATAACGATTTATTCGAAACACAAGCTGTGAAAACTGCTTTTGGTGATCATGCGTATAACCTTGCAATGAGCTCAACAAAATCTATGACGGGTCACTTATTAGGAGCAGCAGGTGGTGTGGAAGCTATTTTCACAGCATTAGCCCTTAAAGAAGGGATTTTACCACCTACAATCAATTTAAAAGATCCTGATCCTGAATGTGATTTAGATTATGTTCCAAACGAAGCAAGAGAAGCAAATATTCAATATGCAATGAGTAATTCTCTTGGTTTTGGTGGTCATAATGCAAGTCTCCTATTCAAAAAATATGAAGCATAATAGATAAACATAAAAAAACGTCAGCCAAATTTAAATGGCTGACGTCTTTTTTTATAGTTTTGTGAATAAATGATAAGTAAGAAGAAATAGAAAGGATGCCATTACTATGTTTCGTCTCTTTTTATTTTTAGTAAGTTATGGCTTAATGATCCTCTCTGTAGGGAATCTCATATTGTATTTAAATTACCGCACACTAGGTTATTCATGGAAGGTTGTTTTCAAATTTATTTTTCAAACAACAGAATTTTATATGGCGGTAGGAGCCTGTATCATCATCTGCGCAGTTGTGCTTGATTTGGGCTTTGATCGATCCTCAGACAAGCCGTAAGTTTAGCGACGTGCGCGACCAAGACCCATAGCATCTTCCATACGTTTTAATGTAGCACTAGCAATCGCATTCGCCTTTTCAGCACCTTCATCTAGAATGACATCTAATTCTGATGATTCTACTAGATGATAGAATTTCTCTTGAATAGGTGTTAGGTGTTCAATTACTGCTGTTGCTACACCCTGCTTGAATCCACCATAACCAATTCCCTCATATTTTTTGACTAAATCTTCAACGGCTACCCCTGAAATAGCTGATTCGATTGTCAATAAATTTGAAACACCTGGTTTATTTTCCACATCAAATGCAACGATGCCGTCAGAGTCAGTTACAGCTGATTTAATTTTTTTCTCAATGTCTTTCGCAGTATCTAATAAGCGAATTGTCGCTTTCGTATTTGGATCTGATTTACTCATTTTCTTTGTTGGCTCTTGTAAGGATTTAATGCGTGCGCCAGCTTTAGGTAATTGAATTTCCGGAATTGTTAAAACATCGCCAAAGCGTTTGTTAAAGCGTTCTGCAAGGTCACGAGTTAGCTCAATATGCTGCTTCTGATCATCGCCGACAGGGACAATATTTGTGTTATAAAGTAGAATGTCTGCAGCCATTAGCGGTGGATATGTTAAAAGAGCAGCAGATACGCTTTCCTTACCATGTGATTTATCTTTGAATTGTGTCATACGTTCTAGCTCACCGATAGACGCAACACATTGTAACATCCATCCTGCCTGAGCATGCGCTGGCACCTCTGATTGAATAAATAATGTCGATTTTTTAGGGTCAATGCCAGTAGCAATGTAGGTAGCAGCAAGCTTACGAATACTTTCTCGTAATTCTTTAGGATCTTGTGCAACAGTGATGGCATGTTGATCAACGATACAATAAATAGCGTTTCCTTCATCTTGTAGTGCCGGGAACTGCTTGAATGCTCCTAAATAGTTCCCTAATGTTACGATACCTGTAGGCTGTACGCCAGAAAAAATAGTTGTCATTAAAAAATTCCTCCTTGAATTCAATTGCTGTAACTTGTGTCACAGCGTTGTCTTCACCTTTCAACTTGGTGATGAAGACAAAAAAACATCATGCGTCCTCATTAGATTTTTTCTAATGAAGGGACGAATGATGTTTGAATCCGCGGTACCACCCAGCTTGCCTAAAAAGGCCACTCAGCTTCGTAACGTGAAGGGACGAGCTTTGCTAATAGCTTCAAGTAGCGTTCACAAAGCTAACTCGGAAGTCCATTCCACATGCATCCACGATCTGTTTACAGCAACCACAGACTCTCTATACGTGAATTAGCATATGTACTACTCTTCGTCAGCGTTTTTCTCAATTTAAATTGTTCAAATTGATTTGATTGCAAAGAATTATATTATAAAGATTCCTTTGTGTAAAGTCAGACTTTTGACGGTGTTTTTTTTCTAGAAAAAATTATATGCTTTTTTTATTATGTAATTTTGTTATAAATTTATAATTTTTTATTAAAAAATTGTTTAGATGTACACGTGGGATTGACAATTTTCTCGATTATTTTTCTTAAATGAGAACAACTGAGATATCTGTTTAGATGTTTAAAATGCTTTAAAAATGGGAATGGTAGTAGTAGCACATAAGTTTGAAGAAAATACATCATATTTGAAAGCTGTATGAATAGACAGAATATTTATGGATAGGTTCAGATTTTTTTATTGGAACTATATTCAAATACAGCTGAGTACTGTATAATGGTACTGTGTATTTTACATTACATTAATTCTAATTTAACACATTGGTTCTGGTTTATAGATAATGATTTTTAAATGAAAGGATGTGTCAGAATGATCGTAACCCTATTTACATCACCAAGTTGTACCTCTTGTCGTAAAGCAAAAGCTTGGTTAGAGGAGCACGAAATTCCATATACAGAACGTAATATATTTTCTGAACCGCTTAGCATAAGTGAAATAAAAAAAATTTTACGAATGACAGAAGATGGAACTGATGAAATCATTTCCACTCGTTCTAAAATATTCCAAAAATTAAATGTGGATGTTGAAAGCTTACCATTACAACGTTTATATGAATTAATTCAGGAATATCCTGGCTTACTACGTAGACCAATCATTTTAGATGAAAAACGTCTGCAGGTTGGCTACAATGAAGATGAAATTCGTCGTTTCTTACCTCGAAAAGTTCGAGCATATCAATTACAAGAAGCGCAACGAATGGTGAATTAAACCTTTCTATTCTGAATAATATATGTAATAGATGTTACAGATGTGGAATACATGTTGTGACATCTTTTTTTTATGTTTTACTTCTGTAAAACCTTCTATATGAAGTATAATAATTAATAGGGAAAAGTCATATATTTCCGTAAAAGTATGTTAAACTTGATTTAAGTTAAATAGTTTACTACAATTTCAATAATTCAAATATCTTCTGTGAAACGGTGTATATCCTTTTCATTTTATGACAGAACAGCATACAATAGAGTTAGAGACAACTGTGAACACAAAAATTCATGTTTACGGTTACTCGATGGTTTTACTGTAGTGTGGTCAAAGGTTGAAAAACAAATGCAGTATGAAGGTTAAAAACAAAGAATAAAAGCATACTAATGAAACAAACTGTTTTTCGACATATGACAGTGAAGGGAGATGAGGTCTAGTGGACATCGAACGTGTAAATGAAAATACACTCAAGCTCTTTATTACGTACAATGATATAGAGGATCGCGGCTATAGTCGTGAAGAAATTTGGTACAATCGAGCAAAGGGTGAACAACTTTTTTGGGATATGATTGATGAAGTAAACACGGAGGATTATTTTGATGTAGAGGGTCCGATTTGGATTCATATCAATGCATCTGAAGTAGGCTTAGAAATCATTGTCACACGTGCACATATTTTAAAAGACGGTGAAACATTAGATGGTCATTCGAATTTTGATGAACACAAAGATATGTTTGCACCATTCGATGAAGTTGGAGAGGATCTTCTTAGCCAACTAACTCAATTTGGTGACATGGATGAGTCAGAATTATTTATGGATACAGACATTTATGTTTATAAATTTAAAGATATTGATGAGTTAATCCCTGTCGCAAAACGAATGACAGACGAATTAGTGGATTCCTCATTATTCAAATATGAAAATTGGTACTATCTAGTTGTTGATTTCGGAAACGCAGATGAGGATTTAAATCGTCATGATAGAAATGCAGTTATCAAGGAATTTTTAACACCATCCAATTTTACAATTCATCGTCTAGAGGAGTACGGTGAAAAGATTATGGAATTCAATTGCTTTGAAACAGTTCGAAAATACTTTGCATAGGCAATGAAACACTAATTATTTTAGACTGTAGTGAAACTCGTAAATGAATCGAGTTTCGCTACAGTCCTTTTTTATGTTCTCAGCATCAAAGAGCTTGAATAAGAGCGCATTTTTAAAATTTCAAGAAAAAGGTGCTTTATTTTTGTTAGTGAAAATCCATTCTATTATAGTTGGCTAAAAAGGAGCTGATACTATGCTGATTGCCTATAACAATCAACAGCAACTATTTCTCCCATATCAATATACGAGGAAAGCTTTACAGCGATATAGGCGGCAAATGAAATTTTATTGCCCTCAATGTTTAGAACAAGTTCAATTGAAAATAGGTAACTATAATATTCCCCACTTTGCTCACTTCACAAAAAATCAATGTTCACAGCTGTTCGCAGAAAATGAATCTAAAATACATTTACAAGGTAAAGTGCAATTATATGAGTGGCTCCAAAAGCATGGACATCAGGTGAAACTAGAACCATATTTAAAGGAGGTTTCTCAGCGCCCAGATTTGCTTGTTTCACTCGATAAGGAGCAGTTCGCAGTTGAATTTCAATGTAGTACTATCTCTCATGAAAAATGGCACCAACGAACAATGGGCTATGAAAGAAATGATATACAAGCAATCTGGCTTTTTCAAACTCCACAAGGCAAAGAAGCCGTCAACGGCATCAGAAAAATTAGAATCTCTCCACTGCTGCAAAAAGCGTTTATAACGACAACGGATTTACCATATTTATTGACGTACAACCCGGTGACAGCCCAGTTTGTTTATTGGACGAATCTTCTTCATGTTCATGGGCATACTTTCATAGGTAAAGTACAGAAAATTTCGGTCGATCTACAACATTTCCCTTTTTATAGACCTCAACGTATTACCCCAGAAGAATTTCAACGCTATTGGCAGCTCTATAAACAGACTTGTAGGCAATTTGCGCATAGTCGTCTTTTACATAGCAAGAAGGGGGCACAAGATCCATTTTTACGTAATTGCTATGAATTAAATCTTTCTCTTACTGCTCTGCCACCATACATTGGTATTCCAGTGAAAGAAGGAGCAGCTATCCCTTTGTTTACGAGCGAGTGGCAAATAATGCTGTTTTATTTTAGTAAACAATTAGGACGTCTTCCATTTGAATTAACAAAGGGGCAGATGGAAAACTTTTTATGTAAGCATCAACTGGAAGTAACCGAACAAGCACTCAGGGCTATTCAAAATTATGGGTATCTTCTTAAGCGTATGCATCATGAGGATGGTTTACTAGATAATTGTGAGCAAGTCTATGTACATTTATTTGCAATTGCCACAATATACTGAGAAAATATGAGAGTAAAAGGAAAAAAGCACATATAAAGGGGGCTGGCATATATGGCTAGTAACAGTAATCAGGTTTTGGTTCGAAAAGAAGTACCAGAAGAATTAACATGGCGCTTAGAAGACATCTTTGCAACAGATGCAGCTTGGGAAGAGGAATTGAAGGAGGTTGCAGAGCTTGCTAAACAAGCACCTAGCTATGCAGGTACTTTAAATAATGGGGCAGAGGCATTATTAGCAGCTTTACAGTATCATGATCATATATATGAACGTGCAATGAAGCTCTACACATATGCTCATATGCGCTATGATCAAGATACTACAAATAGCTTTTATCAAGATATGAACAGCCGTATTCAAACATTGGCAACGAGTATCTCAGCTGGCCTTTCCTATTTAACGCCAGAAATTCTGTCATTAAGTGAAGAAACGATTGAACGCTACTTAACAGAAAATCAAGACCTACAACTATATAAGCAATCTTTAAAAGAAATTACAATGGCACGTCCACATGTATTACCAGCCGAACAGGAGGCATTGCTAGCGCAAATGTCTGAGGTGACAGGTACAGCTTCGAATACATTCAGCATGTTAAACAATGCCGATATGGTATTCCCTCATGTGAAAAATGAAGAGGGAGAAGAAGTACAACTTACGCATGGTAATTATATCAAGTTTTTAGAGAGCAAGGATCGCTCTGTACGTGAAGGCGCATTTAAGGCTATGTACGAAACATATGGCAAGTTTAAAAATACGTTCTCAGCTACGCTAACTGGTAATGTAAAGAAGCATAATGTAAGTGCTCGAATTCGTCATTATGAATCTGCACGCCACGCTGCCATGTCTAATAACTTCATTCCCGAAAATGTCTATGATCAGCTGGTGGAAACAATTCATAAGCATTTACCAGCTATGCAACGTTATATTTCGTTGCGTAAGAAATTATTGGGTGTAGACGAATTGCATATGTGGGATTTATTTGCGCCACTAGTTAAAGAGGTGGAAATGAAGGTCTCTTATGATGAAGCGAAAGATATTTTAGTAAAGGCTTTAGCTCCATTAGGGGAGGAATATCAAAGCATCGTTCAAAATGGACTGGATAACCGCTGGGTCGATGTTTTAGAGAATAAAGGGAAGCGTAGTGGAGCCTATTCTTCAGGCGCCTATGGTACGAATCCGTATATTTTAATGAATTGGCAGGATAATGTGAACAATCTATTTACATTAGCACATGAATTTGGCCATAGTGTTCATAGTTATTATTCACGTAACAACCAGCCTTTTGTTTATGGAGACTACTCTATTTTTGTGGCAGAGGTCGCTTCTACTTGCAATGAAGAGTTATTAAATGACTATTTACTGAAAACAATTGATGATCCACAACAAAAAATATACTTATTAAACCATTGGCTAGATGGCTTCAGAAGTACGGTATTCAGACAAACAATGTTTGCAGAGTTCGAACACCTTATTCATCAGATGGATAAGAACGGTGAATCCTTGACAGCAGATCGTTTAACAGAAGTTTACTATGAATTAAACAAAAAGTACTTCGGTGATGATATGGTGGTTGATGAGGAAATAGGCTTAGAATGGGCTCGTATTCCACACTTCTACTATAATTACTATGTTTATCAGTATGCGACTGGTAAATCAGCCGCTACAGCATTGAGTAAACAAATTTTAGAGGAGGGTGCACCAGCTGTAGAACGTTATATTAATAACTTCTTAAAAGCGGGATGCTCTGATTTCCCTATTGAGGTATTAAAGGCAGCAGGCGTTGATATGAACGTAGCTAAGCCAATTGAAGATGCATGTAAAGTATTTGAAGAACGTTTAAATGAATTAGAAAAATTATTGTTAAATAACTAATTAATTGGGCTATAGGAATGTTCCTATAGCCCAATTATTTTTATTAACAGCATAAATTAAAAGGAAAGAATAATGTTTTTTTTTGATTTCTAAATAGTTTAAAAGTGTGCATCTTGGAAAAATACTGTTTGTAATCGCTTTCTATTTGACAAATTTGTGAATCTAGTATTGGTTTCATTGCTAAATATATTATTCCATGATAGAGTAATTCTTGTGAAATAAATCACAAAACAAACATACACCCCTTTGTTTGAACGTGAACATTTCTCCCATCCCCTTTGTGAAAAAGAAGCGTCTCTATCGGTCGAGGATAGAGGCGCTTCTTTGTATTTTGCGTTATCTTGAAAAAGGGACTCCATCATGATGATTGGAGTCCCTTTTGTTTATTTTATTATTTAAGACGCCATAACGTAGCGTGAGTAGTCTGGATTCGTTCGATCTTTTGTTGCAGCATGCGTTTCTTTAGTTCACGCTCTGCTGCTTGCTCTGTTAATGAATAGATAAAAGCTATTTCATTTGTAGAAAGAGTATGGAATTTAGAAAATAAGTCCTCTATTGATGGTAAAGGCTGACGGACAAGCTGTTCGTTCAGCATTTCTTGTAAAATATGTTCATAAACTTCATAGGAATAGCTACCACTAACTTTTAGTCCCTCATCTTCAATACATTCATTGAAAAATACGATACTTGGTACTTCATCTACTTCCATTTCGCGTTTAATATATAAATCGCATTGGAAAGCACGTGCTGCCTCTTTTGAACCAAAGTCAACAGTAAACTCATTCATATCGAGTTGAACATCCTCAGCTATTTTTAAAAGCGTTGCATAGGAGTTTACATCTTGATGACTTAATAATACGTATTCTTGTAGTTTCGACAAATAACGCGCACCTGCACGTTTCCCCTGTAATTCAGCTGCTTTAATAGCGATAGAAGGTAAAACAGGGTGATTAATATCAAGTTCGATTCCTGAAATACAGCCTTTGACACGTTTACTTAAGCAATTTAAAGAAGTAAGTTCTGTACTTAAAACAAAGCGCCATGTGAAGTAATGGTTGTATTCAAGCTGTAATTTACGAAGAGTTGCTTGCATACTGAAAGCTTCAGGGCAAAGTGGATCTACGAAAATATACAATTCAATTGGCTTGTTTGCAGTAGAAATCGTTGGCGTTGGCTCTTGCAACATTTGAATATTATTCACGTAACAATTCCCCCTCATCGTCATTTGGCGTATTAACCATGTGATGAGCTGTTAATACTAAACGTTGATAATAAGTTTCACGGAACTTCCCTTCCAAACCTACCTCATCCATTGCTTCTGACATACACTCTAGCCAAGCTTGAGCGCGGTCAGGTGTAATAGGAAAATTCATGTGACGTGCACGCATCATCGGATGACCATGCTCCTCAGTAAAAAGATTTGGCCCTCCTAAATACTGTGTTTGAAATTGAATTTGTTTACGGGCTGTTTCTGTTAAATCCTTTGGAAAGATTGGAATAAGATCAGGATGCTGAGCAACTCTTTTATAGAACGCATGAATGAGTTCTGACAGTTTTTCAGCTCCCAGCTCCTCATAAGGAACAGTGTATTTTCGACTCATAAGTTATATGCTCCTTTAATTCTTTATATCGTAAAGTACCATATTGTATACTTCATCCTCATCAAATTGTGAAATTCTTGTGACTACCTTCATTCTATCAACGTCTTTTCGTTAACACAAACAAAGAGCTCTTTCGAATTGCTGTTCGCTACAAAAGCACAAATTTCACCACTTTGGGTGAAATTTGTTGGAAATGACATAGATAACAGGAAAGATGCGATTACACTGTAAAGTAATTCATCACTTTTTTGACATAATTCTGTGTTTCTTTGAAAGGAGGGATTCCTCCATATTTCGTTACACGAGATGCGCCAGCATTATAAGCTGCTAATGCTAGTGAAGGGTCATTATTAAACTTATCTAGCATTTGACGCAAATATTTTGCACCAGCCATAATATTCTGCTCTGGATCAAAAGCGTTAGTCACACCCAAATATTGTGCTGTTTTGGGCATGAGTTGCATTAAACCCTGCGCCCCCGCATGGCTTACTACAGTTGGATTAAAATTAGATTCTTGTTTAATAACCGCTGCAATAAGCTTCGCGGGTATCTGATAAGTAGCGGCTGCTTTTTCAATAATGGCAGTATACTCATTTGATCCTGCTAGTGAATTAGCATATGCTGTAGAGCCTATTACATCGTCTGAAACATAGGAATCAAGTTTGTTATTAGCATATGTGTTTGCTAAAGCTTGTTTGACTGATTCAGGTATAAACACAGCATTAGACCCTTTGTAAAGTAATGATTCTAATGGACTTTGCTCCAAAGTAGCTAATTCTTTGACGAAATTTGAATTATTTGCTGTTCCTGTAGCAAGCAAGCTTGATAATTTAGCATTACTTGCTGTCGAAGTTTCTCCTAATAATTCGTTAATCATATCAGAAAAAATAGACTCATTGTCTGTGGGTGAACTTTCGCTTGATCCAAGTGTTTGCAAAGCCCGAATTTCTAGTAAAGATTTGAATGATTGAATATCCAAGGAGTCAGACACCTTCCTTTTTTCTACTTTTATAAATTTTGTGCTTTTAGTGCCTTCATAAAACGAGCAATTTTTTTATCAGTTGGTTGCTTATCAATACCATATTGTTGTAAAAATTCGTCGAAAATTATATTTCCTTTTATTGCATCTTTTGCTTCATATTCTACCTCATAATCGTCACGCTGCAAATAGAAAGAATGATCAAAAACGAGAAGTCCCTCTTTGTAGGGAATTTCGACACGATCTGTAGTGAGAGAACCAAATACATGCAATTGTTCTAAAGGAATGTGATGAAGAGCTAATCTTTTAGCTACCTCTTGAGCATAAAATCCTTTGCCATCTAACATTTGTTGCGCCTCTATTGCTGTTATTTCATCCGTCGTTTCAAGGTGAGCATGCTCGGCGTTTTTTTCTTTGAGCGTACATTCGAAATAATCACCAATTTGTCTAATACGAAGACCACTTTGTAGGTTGCGAATTGCTTGATTAGGTGTGTCAAAATAATGATTTGTTTGACGATGAATAGCATTTTGGCTAATGTGGAACTCTTGTAATAATTGCTCGTATTGTTGTTTTGTTAATAGATTTTTAAATTCAATTTCAATTTCTTGTGTCATTTATAGTCACCTATTTATTTTTTATTTTTCATCCGTTGTTTCGCTCGAATTAATATTTACACACTGCAACTATTTACCCTGTGTGCTAAAATAAGAGGAAGAGTACAACGAAAAGGGGAACCGCATGTGCGTAAAATTTATACAATAGATACATCGAATTTTGAACAAGATCAACTTCATTTTAGTTTAAACGACAATGAAGTAAATTTACAGTTAAAACCTGCTGGACAACTCATTGCAGATTCAGATGATTTTGCATTCATTTATTTACTTGATGCAGGTGAAGACTATCATTACTTGCGTTTTCCACCGAGTAGTTGGGAGAATCTTGTACATATTTTACAAAAAGGGAAAAATCCATTGCTACGAATAGGTGAAGAAGTGATTGAGCTGACAAATTTCTACGAGGAATTGGAAATGCTCGTGTATAATATTGAAGGAAATTACAATTATGGGGCAGAATTTGTCCAGGCAGTGGAACAACACTTCAAGGCTATTCTTGCTGAATAGAAAGACAAAACGAACAGACGGTGGTGTTCGATACCGATTGTCGGGAGGTTTTTACAATGGGACAATGGGAAATTTTTTTAAGTCCTTATAAACAAGCAGTAGACGAATTAAAAGTAAAATTAAAGGGCATGCGTTCGCAATTTGGTATTGTTAATGCCAATTCGCCAATTGAATTTGTTACAGGACGTGTCAAGCCTTTAGCAAGTATATATGACAAAACGTTAGAAAAAGGACTAGCTTTTGAGCCTTCTAAACAACTTGGTGATGAACTTGGTGATATTGCTGGCCTTCGGATTATGTGTCAATTTGTTGATGATATTTCAACGGTAACTGAGCTAATTCGTCAGCGAAAAGATATGCGTGTAGTGGAAGAACGCGATTATATTACACATAATAAGCCTAGTGGTTATCGCTCCTACCATATGATAGTGGAGTATCCTGTTGAAACAATTCAAGGAAAAAAAGTAGTATTAGCGGAAATACAAATCCGTACACTAGCCATGAATTTCTGGGCTTCAATAGAGCATTCTTTAAATTATAAATATAAGGGCATGTTCCCAGAAGAGATTAAGAATCGCTTGCAAAGTGCTGCCGAGGCAGCATTTCGGTTGGATGAGGAAATGTCATCCATTCGTAGTGAAATTCAAGAGGCACAGGCCTACTTTAGCGAATATAAAGAAGCATCGAATCCTAATTTACTAACGGAGAAGGAGCGTGACGCACAATGAAATTTTCGATTCAATCACGTAGAGATGCACAATCCAACGAGCTGATGGAACTTGCTAAAACCTATTTACAGGATTTTGGCTTGACCTATGATGAAGAGACGCCAGAAATTGTTGTTTCGATTGGAGGAGATGGCACACTATTGCATGCCTTTCATCGATACTCCCATTTATTAGATCAGGTAGCCTTCGTTGGTATCCATACAGGGCATTTAGGATTTTATGCGGATTGGAAACCATCTGAATTAGAAAAATTAGTTTTGTCCATTGCTAAGAAGGATTTTAATGTTGTGGAATATCCACTGCTGGAAGTAAGGGTAGAGCATCATAATGCCGAATCAAATACGTATCTTGCTTTAAACGAAGCAACCGTCAAATCGCCAGATGTTACACTTGTGATGGATGTAGAGTTAAATGGCAATCAATTTGAGCGTTTCCGTGGTGATGGTCTTTGTGTATCCACTCCCTCGGGTAGTACGGCTTATAATAAAGCTCTAGGTGGAGCCATCATACATCCTACACTAGCGGCACTCCAAGTCACTGAAATTGCCTCAATTAATAACCGCGTTTTCAGGACAGTAGGATCGCCATTAATCTTACCAGCACACCATCATTGTGTATTGCGTCCTGTAAATGAACAAAATTTTAATATGACTGTTGATCACTTGCAAATTACTCAAGGTGATGTCAAAGCCATAGCGTTTAATGTAGCAAATGAAAGAGTACGTTTTGCCCGTTTCCGACCATTCCCATTTTGGGAGCGAGTGCATGAATCATTTGTTGCAAATGAATAACGTGGATACAAGATTTACATTACAATTTGAGGCAAAGAAAAATGGCCAATTATTACGAGAGGCTCTTCAAGAGTGGCGTATTTCTAAGCGAGCTCTAACAGCTATTAAGTTTGATGGTGGCATGTTGACTGTGAATGATGTCGAACGTAATGTGAGACATATCCTGCAAGTTGGAGATTGTGTGAAAGTAACGTTTCCTCCTGAAGAAAAAAGTGAAGGGCTTGCTATCGAGCATGGAGATTTGTCCATTGTATACGAAGATGATGCCATCTTAGTGCTCAACAAACCAGCTCATCAAAGTACGATACCCTCACGAGAGCATCCAACCAACAGCATTGCAAATTTAGTTTGTGGCTATTTTCAGCAACAAGGATTGGCCTCTACGGCTCATATTGTTACAAGGCTAGACCGAGATACATCAGGTTTACTATGCATAGCTAAGCATGCTCATATTCATCATTTAACAGGGCTTGCTCAGCGTAAGAGAGAGATTTCAAGACAATATGAAGCCATTGTACATGGACATGTCGAACAAAACTTTCAATCGATTATAGCTCCGATTGGTCGTAAAGAAGCTAGTATTATTGAAAGAGAAGTACGACAAGATGGACAATATGCACATACGGATGTAAAGGTTCTGAAGCGTTTTTCACTGGGTGCTGAACCAATGACACATGTACGACTTCAATTGCATACAGGGCGTACACATCAAATTCGCGTGCACATGTCACATCTTGGACACCCACTTGTGGGGGATGACCTTTATGGTGGTAGTCGTCTTCAGATTGATCGACAAGCATTACATTGTGTATCTTTAAGTATGGAACATCCTTTAACAAGTGTGCCATTACACTTTACAAGTATGCTAAATGAAGACATGCAAAGATTACTGAAGGAATCTTCAGCATAAATTTTTGATAAAAGGAGGTGTTCGCGTAAACGAGCATCTCCTTATCATTTTTTGAATTAGGTTAAACTGCGTATTTTTTCACGAGGGAGATTCTTAATATCACAGGTTGTATGGTAGGTGAAAATTGGATGTATTGTTTATCTGCGCGTCAACAACAACTATCTTGGAGTTTGGCTAGAGAAGTAGATTATTTTTTACACCTTATTCATAACAAAGTGACAAAGGTAAGGTATAGTAAAATAGAATCGTCATGATTTTAGGCGTAATATTGAATTTTATAAAAATCTGCCCAATTGCTCATAAATATAACTTAAAAAAGAGTTTGCAGAAAAGGTACATTACACTCTATTATATAGAAGGTAGATTTACGGCAGCATTGCCCGTAAAATGATTGAAAGCTCGGAAGGAGGGGACAAGCATGATAGAGGAAAGAAATGAAAAGGATGATGTGCAATTTGATGAGGCACATCTACGAGAAATGCTGGAAGCACATAATATTGACGCATTCCGTGATGAGTTTTTAGAACTTCATCCATATGATCAGGCAACGTTTTATGAAAAGGTGGAACCTGATATAAGGAAAATCATCTATTCGTTCTTGTCTCCGACAGAAATGGCTGATATTTTTGAGGCAATCGATATTGAAGATGATGAGTATAAAGCATATCTTGCTGAAATGGATCCATCATACGGTGCAGAAATGCTATCTCATATGTATGCGGATGATGCGGCAGATGTCTTAAATGAACTGGATACAGCACAGCGCGAAAGCTATTTAGAAATGATGGATGAAGAAGCGGCAGAAGATATTAATGAGCTACTAAGCTACGATGAATATACTGCTGGCTCTATCATGACCACTGAATATGTCGCTATACCAGAAAATTCAACAGTTCGTTCAGCTATGGCTATTTTGCGTAAAGAGGCACCAGATGCAGAGACCGTTTATTATATTTTTGTTGTGGATGAAGAACATCGTCTAACGGGTGTTATATCGTTACGTGACTTAATCATTGCTGACGAGGATACACTTATTCGGTCAATTATGAATGAACGTGTCGTAATGGTACATGTAGGCGATGACCAAGAAGAAGTTGCGCAAATTATGAAGGATTATAATTTTTTAGCGACACCTGTTATTGATGAT
>Ga0213824_1000152_pt1 | contig 59151 bp, 60 predicted proteins | sample MC6MC0906MG_FD_179892 | JGI IMG/M metagenome (GOLD analysis project Ga0213824, IMG submission 179892) | Enriched soil aggregate microbial communities from Iowa State University, Ames, United States - MC6-MC0906-MG | ecosystem: Environmental > Terrestrial > Soil > Unclassified | place: USA: Iowa...
GGTTCCATCCGTCTCTTCCTCCGTGATCCATGGCTTCCGGCCAATCATGGTTTATGGGAGATTGAGTGGAAGGAAGACCGCCTTTCTTCTCTCCATTATCAGGCGGACGGGGGCGAAGAACAGGCCGACGCCGTCCTGGATATCTCTCTGTTTTCCAGGCTGATCTGCAGAGGTGTGACAAAGGAAGAGCTTTCTTACCTGCCGGCTGAGTGCCGGAGGTGCGGCGACGATATGCTGCTTCAGTTGTTTCCACAGAAAAAATGCGCGATTTCCGACTACTTTTAATGCCTTGCTTATCGTACAAATTTGCTGCAGGCAATCCCTCGTATAAATCCTCAAATAAAAAGCCTTCGAATTGAGACCGATTGCTCCATTCAAAGGCTTGTTTGTTAAATAAATATCATAGGAAATCTGGAAATAAATCACTGTCCTGTTATGGAGGATTTTTCTTCCTGTTTCTTTTTATTTCTTTCCCGAAGCTCTCTGAAAAAATCTTTCATCATTTGAGAGCATTCTTCACCCAAGACCCCTGTTTCCGTTTCAACCTGATGGTTAAAACCCTCCTCGTGAAGCATATCAAGCACCGATCCCGCACAGCCGGCCTTTGCATTCATGCATCCGATAACGACTCTGGGAATCCTGGCCTGGACAATGGCTCCGGCACACATGGGGCAAGGTTCCAGGGTCACGTACATCGTGCATCCCTCAAGCCTCCAATCCCCGATTTTTCTGCATGCTTTACGAATGGCGTTGATCTCCGCGTGGGACAGGACATTCTTATCAACGGTACGGCGGTTATATCCGCGGGCTATAATCTTATCTTCGTAAACAATAACACAGCCGATGGGGACCTCTCCAATGGCGCCTGCCTTTTCAGCCTGTTTTATTGCTGTGCGCATATATTTCTCATCTGTCGTCATATTAGTTCCTCTTTGCTTTTATCTCCAAGGTGTTTCAATTTATTATACCCTTAGAGTACTTCATTGTGATATACTTGGATAAGTATATCACGAAACAAAGGAATGGTGAAGGTATGAAACTATGCGGTCTTCAAAAAACAACGCTTCTGGATTTTCCCGGCCACGTGGCAGCCACGATCTTTCTCGGCGGCTGTAATTTTCGCTGCCCCTTCTGCCATAACAGCGGGCTGATCGGCAATGAGGCAGAGTCCATGTTCAGTGAAGAGGAAATTTTAAGCTTTTTAAAGAAAAGAAAAGGAATTTTAGAGGGAGTCTGCATTACAGGGGGAGAACCCACCCTGTCTGAAGATTTAGAACCCTTTATCCGGAAAATCCGGGATCTGGGCTATCTTATTAAACTGGATACCAATGGATATCGGCCGGAGGTCTTAAAAAGGCTGGCTTTAAACGGGCTTTTGGACTATGTGGCAATGGATATTAAAGCCGGCAGAGAACATTATCCAAAGGCAGCCGGAATAAGGGGGCTAAAGATGAAAGATATTGAGGAAAGCGCTTCTTTTCTCCTTCATGGAACCCTTCCTTTTGAATTCCGCACAACGGCGGTAAAAGGAATCCATAGCCGCCAGGATTTTGTAGATATTGGCGAATGGCTGACAGGTTGTCCTAATTATTATCTGCAAAACTATGCGGACTCGGACCAGGTCCTATGTCCAGGCTTCCAGCCCTTTTCCATAGAAGAGCTGAATAAATTCTTAAATATCTTAAAGCCCAGGATTCCCAACGCCATGCTAAGAGGCGTTGAGAATTAATCAGGGCATGCCGATAAGGGGGCTTAAACTAGCCCCCTAATTTTACATCGGTATACCAGAATCCAAACCTGCCGTCTTCCATTGGCTGCTCCTTGGAAAGCACAAAATTGGGAAAGCCGAACATGGAAGCCATATATCGCTCATTGCTGTAATAATGCCCCGGAATTCCAAGAAGGTAACGAGGCATTCCATCTGGATTCAACAGTTTTGCCAGAATTAAGTAACGGTAATTGTAGTATCCATGCAGGAGGAAGCTATTGTTGCCATAAACCCAGGACTCCCTTGGAAGGATACCGATATCCTGGGGTTTGATGGTCAGAATTTCACAGCCATCCTCATAATCAAATGCAAGAATCCTAGTATGTTCACGTTTCAACTTTTCCCAGATCATAGTATGGGAATTATCGACTTGGTTTTCACTTTGACGCAGGCGCTCCAATTCATCAGGATTTCCCAGCTTTGGCTGTACCTCCTGATTGCCCATGTTTTCTTTTAACACAGCATCTGCCCGGTAGCAAGTGGTTTCACCAATCCCATCCTGGGCACTGCAAGGATAAGGCTCACTGAATACAGCTTCCCTTTCCTGGGCATCCACTGCTTTGGCATTCTCTTGCTCAAAAGCCTTTTCCTGCATCTCATTGGGTATGTCTTCCTGTCCGTCATTTTCCCAATCTCCGGATACTGGCTCCGCAGACTGCATGGCACTCTGCTGGACTCCTGCTGATGAAAACCATTCCGGTTCTCCGGCTGCTACCGGTTCTCCAGCCGGTTCCCCGGTCTCTGCTACTACGCCCGGTTCTTCCATATACTGGAGGTCTTCTTCCGATTCCTCTATGTACGGCTGGTCTTCTTCCGATTCCTCTGTGTACTGTAAGGTATCTTCTTCCGCTATCGGCTCATCAGACATGGTCCATTCCTGCTCCACAACCTCTGACTCTGCATTTACCAGTTCCTCATCGTCTGGTACGGCAAGGTCCATATCCGCGTCAGCTGATCTCTGATCCTCTTCAGACAGGTTCTCTGCTTGCAGATCTTCGTCCTTCGGCAGCTCCTGTTCTTCGGCAACCAGAACATCCTCTTCTTCTGTCCGGTCATCGGAGGAAGACTCAATTATATCATCCTTTGAAATCTCTGCCCTGGAAATCTCCCGGGGTTCATCAGGCGCCAGCGGGAACTCTTCCTCGATTTCGCGTACCGCCCGTTGTATCTTTTCTTCTGAAATAACGGCCTGTTCCTTCTCTGAAACCACCTTGGCCGCACTCTCCAGATCAACTTCCGCCGCATGGGCAACAGCATCTTCCCAAATGGTCGTATAGGAACGCCATGTATTTTTCACATCATGGATGGTCAGACCATAGCACTGATCCATGTTAATTCCGGAGTGTTCTATATCGCTTGACGATACCACAGTCCTGAATTCACCGGAACCACCACGTATAAAAATATTTCCCAGGAATATTTCCTGGTCTGCGGCTAATAAGTATACTCCAATATCATTGCCGCCCACATATATTCTTTTGACACTGACCGTAATCTTGCACTGGACCCCTCTCGTCTCTATCTTGGCAAATCCGATGTTTTTTCCTTTGACTGCGCCTTCATAGGCATAAATATATGAGATTAGTCTTCGATAATTAGGCATGCCATCACTCCTTTATAATTATTTTATGCAAAATGCCATTGCATCTATGACACAAAAATGATATCCTTATGAAAAGAATATATAAAATTTTTTTCAAACGTATGGAGGGATAGAGAAATGAAGCTTTATCGCGCGAAAGACTACAACGATATGAGCCGCAAGGCCGCCAATATTATATCTGCTCAGATTATTATGAAACCGAGCTGTGTTCTTGGACTGGCTACCGGTTCCTCACCTATAGGCACCTATAAGCAATTGATCGAGTGGTACAACAAGGGAGATTTGGATTTTTCCCAGGTTAAGACTGCGAATCTTGATGAATACAAGGGACTCACCAGGGATAATGATCAAAGTTATTACTATTTTATGCGTGAGAACCTGTTTCGCCATGTAAACATTGACGAAGCAAATACCAACATCCCCAATGGAATGGAACCTGATGCCAACAAAGAAGCAGCCCGCTACGAGGAAATTATCAAAAGCCTGGGCGGTGTTGACTTACAGCTCTTAGGTCTTGGGCACAATGGCCACATTGGTTTCAACGAGCCGTCCGATATTTTTCCAAAGGATACACACATCGTAGACCTTCAGGAAAGCACCATTGAAGCCAACAAGCGTTTCTTCGCATCAATTGACGAAGTTCCACGCCAGGCTTATACCATGGGAATCGGCACCATTATGAGAGCCAAAAAGATCCTGCTGATTGTCAGCGGTGCTGAAAAAGCAGACATCCTTTATGATGTAATCTGCGGACCGGTTACTTCTAAGGTTCCGGCATCTATTTTACAGCTACATCCGGATGTTACCATTGTTGCAGACGAAGCGGCTCTTTCCAAGCTGGAAAATATTTAAGCCCAGCTGTTTATTCTTCTGTTTCCAAATTATATGACAGTATCTGCCCGGCTGCTCCTGCACCGGGCTTTTTTATTCCCATTTGCAGGGTGGACATTCTGAATAGGAAAAGCAGGAGTTTCATTAGAAATTTTCAGGTTGGAATTTATATGGAAATAGTGTAGAATGAGTTTAAAACTTATGATAAGGAGATGTTAAATATGGCATATACATTTTCAAAAGATTTAGAAACCGGCAACCAGTTAATTGATTCTGAGCATCGCCAGTTAATTGATGCAGTCAATAACCTGCTTACCGCCTGTTCCACAGGGAAAGGGCGTGCGGAGCTGGCTAATACCACCAAATTTCTGCAGGACTATACCGCAAAACACTTCGGCAATGAGGAGAAGCTCCAGATTCAGAATCAGTATCCAGATTATGTAAACCACAAGCGTTATCACGAGGATTTCAAAAAAGTGGTTGCAGGAATCTGTGCCAAGCTGGAAAAGGAAGGCCCGACCATCATTCTTGTAGGCGAAGTTAACAGTGCCATTGCAGGCTGGCTGATCAACCACATCAAAAAAGAGGATGCCAAGGTGGCCGCTCATATTAGAAGCAGGGCTTAATCCTACATGTAAATTGCATCTTATGGTACCGGTATTTTGACAGAGCAGGCCGGAAAGCTAAAACAACGCTCCGGCAGAAGGAAGGAACATGATTATGAAAGATCCAAATTGTGCATACTGTATGAAGGGAGATCTTGTTGCAAAATTCGGCTATCCTGTTTGCGAAATGGAGACAGGATTCTTATATTTATTTAAAGAGCAGAGTAAAAAGGGCAGAGTTATTCTTGCTTATAAAGACCACGTCAGTGAGCTGGTTGATATTGAGGATGAGGAAAGAAATGCCTTCTTTGCTGATGTAGCCAGGGTTTCTAAGGCTGTCCATAAAGTATTTAATCCGGATAAGGTAAATTACGGCGCTTACGGCGATACCGGCTGCCACCTTCATATGCATATCGTTCCGAAATATAACGGCATGGACGAATGGGGCAGTACCTTTGCCATGAATCCGGACAAGTTATATCTGACAGATAAAGAGTATGAGGAAATGGCGGCTGCCATCCGTGCAGCATTATAAAAATAAAAACACTCATGAGGAGGAGGCCGGATCATGTTAGATGAAATCAGAGCACAGGCCGAAATGGCTGCAAAAGAGCTGCTGGAAGCGGCACACTTAAACGAGAAGGACTTAGTCGTAATCGGATGCTCCTCCAGCGAGATATCCGACCACAGGATCGGTTCCCATTCCAGCGCGGAAATCGGACAGACTGTGTTTTCTGCCATTTATGAGGTTTTTAACGAACAGGGGATTTATGTTGCAGCCCAGTGCTGCGAGCATTTAAACCGGGCTTTGATTCTGGAAAAAGAGGCGGCCATACTCTACGGCTACGAACCGGTCAATGTGATACCGCAGTTAAAAGCCGGCAGTTCCCTTGCAACTGCGGCTTATCAGACCCTGCAATGCCCTGTGGCAGTAGAATCCATAAAAGCCCACGCCGGAATTGATATCGGTGACACCTTGATTGGCATGCATTTAAAGGCCGTAGCTGTACCCGTCCGTATAAAGACCAGGTACATCGGCGCAGCCCATGTAGTCACCGCCCGTACCAGACCAAAATACATTGGCGGGGCCCGCGCCTGCTATGACGAGAACTTGGGATAAACAACTTTTACACAATGCAAAAAGCGCATCTTGCAGCTGTTTTTTACAGCTAATCAAGACGCGCTCTTTTTATATTTATTATTAAGCTATTTTATGATGGATATTTTGCTCCAGTCATTAATCCATAGTAGCATGTGTAAAGAACCAGTAGCCGTATGGAGAATGCCATGTACCCTTTAATTCAGGCTTCTGCAGATAGAAATCGCTGGAGTATACAAGCGGAGCAACCGCTGCATCTTCCATGATCAGCTTCTCTGCTGCATGAAGCTTCTCATAATGCTCTGTCTTATCAGCCGTATCACGGGCCGTATTTAACAGGCTGTCCACCTCAGGATTTGAATACTTTCCGTCGTTGTTTCCGCTTTCAGTCGTGAATAAGTTTAACATATTGGAAGGATCATCATAGTCGTATACCCAGCCTCCGCGGGCAATCTGGAAGTCACCGGCACGACGGGTTGGTGCGAAGGTAGACCATTCAACAATCTTAATATCCATTCTGATTCCCAGTTCGCTCCATGCACTCTGTAAATATTCTGCAATCGGCTTATTGTAACCGGCATCATTGGTCATATATTCGATCACTGGGAAGCCTTTTCCGTCTGGATAGCCTGCTTCTGACAGAAGTTCTTTTGCTTTGTTTAAGTCTTCTTCGTAATTGCTTACATTAAAGTAATCACCGCCGTTGTTCTTTCTTGTAACCTCTTCAAAAGAAGAACCGCCTTCCACATCAGAGATACCAGGGCCTACAAAGTTGGTAGCTGGTAATACGGTTCCTGCCATTACGGTACTGGCAATGTATTCCCGGTCAACGGCAAGGGTCAATGCACGGCGCACCAAAGCATTATCAAAGGGGGCTTTCGTAACGTTGAAGATTGTATAGGAAGTCGCCATACGAGGATCTAAGTGGTAATCAGGCGTACCCTCAAGGCTTGGGATCTCGTCAGTAGGAACATCCTTGATCATAGATACTTCCCCTGTCTGATAAGCACTGTAAGCTGCGTTGGAATCTTCCATAAGAACAAATTTTAAGGTATTTAAGGTTACAGAATCTGCATCCCAGTAATTTTCATTCTTAGCAAAGGAGATATGGGAACCTGGTACCCACTCGATCATCTTTAACGGTCCATTTGATACATAAGTATCAGGAATTAAGGACCACTGGTCACCATTAGCCTCTACGACATCCTTTTTTACAGGTGCCATGCTGGCATGGGTTGTAATTTTATCAAAATAAACGCAAGGAGATGCCAGCTCAACAACAAAGGTTTTTGCATCAGGTGCGGATACAGCCAGGGCATCAACAGTTCCTGTTGTTGCCTCATCATATCCTTTTACCATGGAAAGCATGTCTGCTGCATAAGGAGCTGCTGTTGCAGGATCAGCCAGACGCTTCCAGGAATATACGAAATCTTCTGAGGTAAGTTCAGAGCCATCACTCCATTTTAATCCATCCCTTAAATGAAACGTATAGGTAAGTCCATCATCACTCACATCAAAAGACTCAGCCTGTCCGGGAATAATATTATTATCCTTATCAAAGGTCATAAGTGTCTCAAATGCGTGCAGGATCATATTGGATGCATCAATTGATGCATTTAAAGCCGGATCAATGGTTTCCGGATCAGGACCAATCTGAACTGCCAGATCAAGCCCTCCTGCTGAATTTCCTGCTTCTGTTTTCTGTGTTTCGTTGCCGGCCGTACCGGATTTACCGGAACCCCCGCATGCTGTCAGGATCATCCCTGAAGCAAGGACTGCCGCTAATACAAGCGCCATTTTCTTCATATCTGTTCCTCCATATCTGCTATTTTTTTGCGTCCGCCCTTCAGAGACAGCGCAGGTTTTAGCATACCACAGATAGACGGTTCTTGCAACGTGGAAATTCATGACACCCTCGTGTTACCGCGGTAATTCAGTAAAGGGCCAGACATTTCCTGGCGGGAAATGTCTGGCCCAAAAAGACACTTTTATATTTTATTAACGGTATGAGGTCTGAACTGCCTTCATTAAATACTTCGGATCCTTCACATAAGGGGTGACCGGACAAATCTTTTTATTCGATCCCATCAATGTGTAAACAGCGATTCTGGCGGCCCTGACCGAATATTCCTCGGTAAATACCATGTCGTCCGGAATTTCCACAAACTGACTTATCATAGCGAAGTTGGTAGAGCCGGCAGGAACTACCTTCGGACGGTCAGTCATTTTGCGTGGCTGGAACTGGGCATCTACATAAGGCATCATGCAGGGAATGACATTAACCACATCTGCCAGGATTTCATCCTTACGGTTTTCCATGTGAAGATGGTGGAGAAGCTCGATGAGCATTTCCTCTCCGGTACAATCCTTCATCGGTTTCTTTATGAAGTCCCCTTCACGGTCCGTATAAAGCCCGTATCCCCAGAAGATCGTCTGGTCCATAGGCTGATTGATAAAATGAGGCTGGGCAGCTACAACTATGCTCATCAGCCAGTTGGAATCCTTAAAGGTCATAAGTGCTCCGCTTCCAGGTACATTGCCGGAGTAATCCTCAATCAGTTTAAGAAGTTTATTTCCACGGCTTGTTACGGTAAAGCTTTCCCAATTGGTCTCATGAACATCGCCAAAGAATGGGTAAGGATTTCCAAGTCCAGGTTTCTTAGCCGATACCTTGGTCCATAATTCCCCGGATATTGGTCTTAACACAGGCTCCGGAGCCGGAGTGTGAAGATCTCCAAGGGTTGCGCTGTCGGTCATACAGGCATTGGTCATGATGCAGATATCGCCATCCTGAAGCTCGATCTGTCTTTCTATCCCGTTATCTTTTAAGTGAAGCACTTTAGCTGTAATTCCATCTCCATCTGCGAAATCAATATCTGTAACCGTACAGTTTTCCGCAAAGACAACTCCCTGCTTTCTTAAATAGTTTTCCAAAGGACGGATTACACTGTCATACTGGTTCAATGGGGTTCTTGTTACTCCTTCCAAAGTCTCGATCCTTGAAAATTCCAGGATCATCCGGCGCATGTAGCGGCGGAACTCAAAAAGACTGCTCCATTTCTGGAATGCAAAGGTAGTCTGCCACATATACCAGAAGTTCGTTGTAAAGAAATGAGGCATGTCAGCGAACCATTCCTCAATGGTCATATCGTCCAGCTTTTCTTCCGGTGTATTCATAAGCTTTAACATGGCCATACGTTCCTGCTGGGTAAAGCCCATGCTCTTCACATCAAGGATGGTTCCATCCTTATCTACCAGCCTGGCTTTCGCATGGGTTGGATGGGCATGGTCAAAGCTTAAGATCTCTTCGCTTACGCTCCTTGCAGGGTTATTTAAAGACGGGATGGTACGGAACAGTTCCCAGAAGTTTTCATAAGTCTCTTCATTAAGCATACGTCCGCCCCGGCAAACAAATCCTTTTTCCGGAGTTCCGATACCATCGTTGCTTCCTCCGAGAATATGCATTCCTTCAAAAATCGTGATCTGGTCTCCCGGCATGTTGCAGTCACGTATGAGATAAGCCGCTCCTGCCATGCTTCCCAAACCGCCGCCTACAAAATATGCTTTTCCAGGGGCCTGTCCGTTTTCCATATGACTTATGTTTTCTTCATTTTTTAAATCCATCTGTTTTTTTGAATAATCATAGGCTTTTTTTGCAGCTACTCCTGCTGCAGTTGCCGCAGCTCCCCATGCAAGCACTTTTCCGAAATTATTTTTTCCTTTCATATGCAACGCTCCATTCTATGAATTGTGTTAACTGATATGCTTATATTATCATACTTCATTTTATCCGTCACCATACATGGTTTTTCAGTTGTATAAAAAAACGACATCAGGGAAATGATGTCGTAAAACCAGACAATTTTGCAATTTTGTCTATAGAAGATTTTTTTACCTTATTTTAATATAAAGATAATGAAAAAGGAGGACTTTTTATGTCGGCAACTATTCACAAACATATCCGGGAGTCCGTCCTGAAAACGGCGCTTCTCCACCAGTTAAGAAACGGGCAGAAATCTCCGGAGCGAACCGCCCGGAACTTAGAAGAACTGTTGGAAAAATTCAACCCCTTATCCGCAGAGCTTTTTTCTTATTCTGATCTGGTTGTGCTCATTAAAAGCTGTACTATGGAAGAGTGCCTGGATATCATCATGCATAAGCTTTCTTAAAGCCCTGCCTGGCTCCGGAGATAACCGGCCCGCTCCGAAGCCTTGGCCAGGCTTTTTAAACGTTCCGCCACGAGCCGCGGCTCCGTTCTCATTCCCTTCTCCACCCAGTCAACGATGATTCCGCATATGCCATATGCATAAAATTCTGCGTCAAAATCCCTCTCCTCTACGGTAAGCTTCTTCTTTTCATCCAGCTTTATAATCGCTTCGGAAAACAGGGCCTTTGCCATCTCAAATAAGTAACTCTCAAAAGTATGTTCCTGTTCCTTGATGGTATTGATGTAAAAGGCCTTTTCTTCTTTCATATTCTGAAGCAGTTCAAAAATCTTCTGGTCCCAGTTATCAAGGGTAATGTCTTCTGCTAATTTAGCAAAATTCTCATTGTAATAGATCCAGCTTAAAAGTTCATATTTATCCTGAAAATGATAATAGAAGGTCTGCCGGTTTAACCCCCATACCGAAGTGATATTGGATATGGATATCTTATCAAAGGGCTTTTCCCTGCAGACTTGTTTTAAGGCTTCTGCTATTGCTCGTTTTGTAATAAGCGAATCCGACATAATCCCTCCTATCTGTTATTTCATTCCTGTAAAATAGTTGCTTAAGGAGGCAAACTGCTCTAAAGTCAATGCCTCTCCCCGTATGGAGGGCCCAAGTCCCAGGCTTTCAACCGCTTCCATGATCTGTTCCTTTGTAAAGGGAATCTCCGGAGAATTGTTTAATCCGTTTTGAAGGGTCTTTCTTCTCTGGTTAAAGGATGCTCGAATCAGCCGGAACATAAGACCAGGATCCTCTGTCTTTACCGGTGGTTCCTTGTGGCGGGTCAGGCGGATGACTGCAGATCCTACGTTAGGGCGGGGCATGAAGCAGTTAGGAGGAACATTTGCCACAATATATGGATCTGCATAATACTGGACTGCCAGGGAAAGAGCGCCGTAATCTTTGGAACCAGGCCCTACCTGCATGCGGTCAGCCACTTCCTTCTGAACCATGACCGTGATATTATCGATTGGAACCAGGTTTTCAAAAAGACCCATAATGATGGGGGTCGTGATGTAATATGGAAGATTTGCAACAACCTTAATGGGACGTCCGCCGTTATATTGTTCCGTTATCTGATTGATGTCAACTTTAAGAATATCCGCATGGATAACGGTTACATTCTCATAGTCTGCCAGGGTCTCGTTGAGTATGGGGATCAGGTTTGAATCGATCTCCACTGCCACTACATGTCTGGCATTTTCAGCCAGGTACTGTGTCATCGTACCGATCCCCGGCCCGATTTCCAGAACGCAGTCATCCTTTGTTACGCCTGCCGCGGCTATAATTTTATCTAATACGTGAGTATCTATTAAAAAATTCTGTCCGAATTTCTTCTGGAATGCGAATTCGTATTTCTTTATGATCTCAATAGTTTTTTGGGGATTTCCCAGTGTTGCCATGCCTGTCCTCCGTTTTCTTTTATAGCTGTTCCTTAAGCCTGTAAAGCCTTTTGGCATTCTGATTGGTGATATCAATAACTGTTTCTTCCGGAATTCCTTTAATGGCACTGATTTCCTGTACCACATAAGGAAGATTGATAGAGGAATTACGCTTTCCCCTGTTGGGCGCGGGAGCCAGATAAGGACAATCCGTCTCCAGGACCAGCTGTTCCATCGGCATATACTCCACCACTTCTTTAAGTTTCTTTGCATTCTTAAAGGTAAGGACACCTCCGATCCCAAGATAATATCCCATATTTAAGTATTCCCTGGCGATCTCCTTTCCATAAGAAAAGCAGTGAATCACTCCCCCAATGTCCTTTCCTCCCTCTGCCCTCATAATATCCAGAGTATCCTTTGCCGCATCGCGGCTGTGGATGATGACTGGAAGCTTTACTTCCCTGGCCAGGCTGAGCTGGCGGATAAACCACTTTTTCTGGGTTTCATGATCGGGCTCATCCCAGTAGTAATCAAGACCGATCTCGCCGATTGCCACAATCTTTTTATGGGAAGAATGTTCCTTCAGCCAGGCTAAGTCTTCCTCGTTCAGATCTCCGGTTTCATTGGGATGAACACCGATGGCTCCGTATATATATGGATATTTCTCTGCAAGTTCCAGTGTATGTCTGGAAGTTTCCATGCTGGCCCCCACATTGGTGACAGCCTCAATTCCATGGTTATAAAGGCTGGTCAGCAGTTCCTCCCTGTCTTCATCAAATGCCTCATCATCATAATGGGCGTGTGTATCAAAAATCATAGGAATCTCCTTATAATAATCAAACGCAGAATATAAAGCAAAACTAAGTGAGCGGGATAAAACCAATAAAAAAAGTATTTTAAATTATTTTTTCCTCTCGCCCCGCTGTACATACGGATGGGGATGAAAGCCAGGATGGCGGCTCCAAAGCAGCTAAGGCTTTCTACGGCTGCCAGAATTCCTGCAAATATGGTCTGTCTTTTCTTATCTTTATAAAAAACATAAAAAAGCAGGATCATGGAAATCCCAATGATATTATAATCACATTTAAGAAGAACAGCCGCTCCGCATCCGGCCAAAAATACCAGGGTCTGCCTGATTGGGTTACCAAAAACCTTATCATACCAGTAAATAACCCATAGACCAATGAACAGGGTAAAATATACATTCTGATATCCTGGGTAAAGCCATGTGTCAAAGACAGCCAGGTCAAAAGGAATCTCAGAAATAAGAGCGAATAAAAAAAGCCTGGCACCATATTTCTTAATATCCCTGGTATGGAAAAATCCTTCTACCAGCAGAAAACAAAAGATAGGAAATGCAATTCTTCCAATGGTGCGAAGCGCCAGGTTCGCTATACTCACCCAGGCCAAGGGGTTCTCCTGATATTTTAATATACCATTTTCAAGAATAGCCACTCCGATATGATCTATGAGCATGGTAACAATGGCGATCATCTTTAAGGTGTTTCCTGTTATTCCTTTTATGCGGGCGATCATTGATTCCTTCATGGAATTCTCCTTCTTAAAACAATAAGGCCGGATTCGATTACCCGGCCTTTCGTTGTTTCTTTTAAAGTGTCTTCAGATATTCCCTTGTATTAGCAGATTTCCGCTCCTGCCGGCATTGTTTTCTCCGGTACCATAAGGGATAGGTTGCCTTCTGCATCTTCCGCGCAGAGAAGCATGCCTTCAGACATGACTCCAGCCAGTTTTGCTGGTTTTAAGTTTACCACAACCATCACCTTTTTGCCAACCATTTCTTCCGGTGAATAGTGAGCTTTGATTCCGCTGACGATCTGTTTTACCTGACTTCCGATTCTCACCTGGGAACACAGAAGCTTCTTTGACTTTGGAACCGCTTCACAGGCAATGATCTCACCTACCTGGAACTGAAGCTTGGCAAAATCGTCGTATTCAATCTCTGCCTTGGCTTCTATATCAATCACGGCCGAAGCATCTTCTTTGGCAGCCTCTTTCGATTCTGCCTCTTTCGGCCCATACATGGCTTCCACCTTCTCCATGACTTCTTTGATATCCATTCGGGCAAACAAGATTTCCGGTTTATCCGTTACCTTGTTCCCAGAAGGATATAAACCAAATTCATTCATCTGGGATAAATCTCTTTTTTCTGTATTTAGTTGGTTAAGAATCTTTTTCGATGTATTCGGCATAAAGGAGTCAAGGAGGGATGCTCCGATGGCAATGGCCTCCGTCAGATTATAAAGAACGGTTTCCAGCCGGCTCTTTGATGCTTCATCCTTAGCAAGAGTCCATGGAGCAGTTTCATCAATGTATTTGTTGCTTCTTCTGAAAATGTTAAAGATTGCTGTCATAGCATCAGCAACGCGGAGCTTCTCCATCTTCTCCTGAACCTTTTTCACTTCTTCCAGCACGACTGCCTTTAAGTCTTCATCAACAGCATCCACTGCCTTCCCGTCAGACACAATTCCGCCAAAGTATTTATTGGACATGGAAATGGTACGGTTCACCAGATTACCAAGGATATTGGCAAGGTCAGAGTTCATACGCTCCACCATAAGCTCCCAGGAGATGACACCGTCATTGTCAAATGGCATTTCATGAAGGACGAAATAGCGGACTGCATCCACACCAAAGAAATCCACCAGGGTATCTGCATACAGGACATTACCCTTGGATTTGCTCATCTTACCGTCCCCCTGAAGCAGCCAGGGATGGCCAAATACCTGCTTTGGCAGAGGAATATCAAGGGCCATCAGGAAAATAGGCCAATAAATTGTATGGAAGCGGATAATATCCTTACCGATCAGGTGAAGGTCTGCCGGCCATAATTTGGCAAACTGATCACTGCTTTTGCCGTCACAATCATAGCCGATTCCTGTAATATAATTGGTCAGCGCATCAAGCCAGACATAGGTGACATGCTTCGGATCAAAGGACACCGGAATTCCCCATTTAAAAGTAGTCCTGGATACACAAAGATCCTGAAGCCCCGGAAGTAGGAAATTGTTCATCATCTCATTTTTTCTGGACACAGGCTGGATAAAGTCCGGGTTCTCATTGATGTGTTTTATCAAACGATCCGCGTATTTGCTCATGCGGAAGAAATATGCCTCTTCTTTTGCCGGCTTTACCTCACGGCCGCAGTCCGGACATTTGCCGTCTACAAGCTGGGATTCTGTGAAAAAGGATTCACAGGGGGTGCAGTATAAGCCTTCGTAATGTCCTTTATAAATATCACCCTGATCATAGAGTTTCTTAAAGATCTTCTGAACCTGTTCCTCGTGGTCTTTGTCAGTGGTGCGGATGAATTTATCGTAAGAGGTGTTCATCAAATCCCAAATACTCTTTATTTCACCGGCTGCCCTGTCTACAAATTCCTTCGGCGAAATACCTGCGGCCTCTGCCTTTTCCTCAATCTTCTGGCCGTGTTCATCGGTTCCTGTCTGGAAAAATACGTCATAGCCTTCCGCCCTTTTATAACGGGCAATCGCATCTGCCAGTACTGCCTCATAAGTATTGCCAATATGAGGCTTTCCTGATGCATAGGCAATGGCTGTGGTGATATAATATGGTTTTTTGTTAGAATCTTTACACATTCTGTTTTCCTCCTGTTTATGAAATGGGAATTCAAATAAAAACCCGTCTTAAAATATCCTTTCGGAAATTTAAAGACGGGGAACTGTCCCGTGTTACCACTTTAATTTATCCGTACCTTACAGTACAGACCTTACCGGCTGCGTTTGTTCCATAAAATCCCCCTAAGATATTATGGTTACTTAATAACAGTCTGACACGATAACGGGTGTAACCGTCGAAATTTAAAGGCGCTGTTTCGCCAATTCAATTCCGCTGCTCCAAGGCCATGTTGGGAAATACGCTCAAGCTTCCTTTTCAGCTTCCGGAAGTCTCTGCACATGAGGTTAATTTCTTACTCTTCTTTTCTCAGCATTCTAGAAATTAGATTGTTAGTAACCCTAGTTTAATAGTTTCAGTAGGGTTTGTCAAGCGGGTATGTTGATACATCAGTGCTTTTGTCATGACTTTTTTAATATCATCATATAAATAATAATAGTGAATCACGGAGGAATAAAATATGAAAAACATTGTTTTGAAACAGGGCCGCCGTTTTCTGTCCTTCTTCCTGGCTGTTTCCCTGCTTTGTGCTTGCGCACCCCCCAATAAATCACCCGCCACACCTACAGGGGCGGGGTATGAACAATTCCATGCAAGGGATTTATCCGCTCAAAACAAGTTTGATCAATTTACAAATGATCTGTTTCGTGAGGAGATCAGCGATTCCGGGATCAGCTTTCATTTCAGCATAGCAGATCCTGCTTCCCGGGGACTTGACACAGTTCCTTTGACCCTTGGTGATTTTTCTCTGGATAAAATGAAACAGGGATCAAAAGACCTTAGGGAGTTAAAAATGAAACTGGAAGATTTTAACCCCCGACAGCTAACCGACGAACAGCGGTTAACCTGGCAGATTCTCCGTTCCTACATAAATACAGAATTAGCCTCCGACGGTCTGGAGCTTTACGCCCAACCTCTAACTACTACCATCGGAATCCAGGCACAGCTTCCCATCTTGTTTTCAGAATACGTCTTTTACACCAGGGATGATGTGGACCACTATCTTGCGCTGCTTTCTACCATTGATGATTATTATGGGCAGATCATGGAGTTTGAAAAGAAAAAATCAGAAGCCGGCTTATTTATGTCTGACGCTACCGCAGATCATGTATTAAAATCCTGCGAGGCATATCTAATCCAGCCTGACCACAGCTTCCTTGCCGACACATTTAACACACGGGTGGATGCCCTCACGGACTTAACCGATGAAGAGAAAGCTTCCTATAAAGAAAAGAATTTAAAAGTCCTGGAAGAACATTTCATACCGGCTTATAAAAATCTAGTCAATGGAATCACCGCCCTTATGGGGACCGGGACCAATGACAAGGGCTTATCCCATTATCCTAAGGGTAAAGAATATTTTGAATACCTGGTCAATTCCAATACAGGAACCTCCTATGGTTCCATCCGAAACCTGACAAAGGCAATCGAAAAACAGCTGAACTCTGATATCCAGGCCATAGGACAGATTACAAAGGAACACCCGGAGGTCCTGGACCACCTTGACAACTATTCCTTCCATTATACCAAACCGGAAGATATTCTGGATTTTCTTAAAACCCAGATATCCTCAGATTTTCCTGAACTTCCGCCCTGCAGTTATACAGTAAAGTACGTTCCAAATTCCCTGGAGGCATCTTTAAGCCCTGCCTTCTACTTAGTCCCTCCCTTGGACCGTTATGAGGATAATGTCATTTATATCAACGGCAACCCGCGGTTTCAAAATGATGACCTTTTCACCACCCTGGCCCATGAAGGCTATCCGGGGCATTTATATCAGAATGTTTATTTCTTAAGCAGCAAACCGAATGACTTAAGAAGCATCCTCTCCTTCCCCAGCTATTCGGAAGGCTGGGCAACCTATGTGGAGTTTTACTCCTACACCATGGATAATGGGCTGCCTCCGGGACTTGGAGAGCTTTTAGCACATAACACTGCCGTCACCTTAGGCATCTATGCTTATCTTGATATTTGTATCAATTATGAGGGCTGGGATAAAGAGCAGACAGCCAAATATCTTGGCACATTTTATAATATTGAAAAAACGGATATTGTGGATTCCATTTACAACAGCCTGATCGAGAATCCCACCAACTATATGGAATACTATGTGGGATACATGGAAATTATGGAAATGCTGGGCACAGCCAAGAAGATCTTAAAAGATGATTTTAATTTAAAGGACTTTCACACCTTTTTACTTAATACAGGTCCTGCTCCGTTTTCAGTTATCCAGCCTGCGTTCCGTACATGGCTGTCCAAACAGTTAAGAAACCAGTAAAAAAAGGGCAGAAGCTTGTGATTGCTTCTGCCCTTTCTATTTATTTTATTTTCTTATAATTCTTAACGTATTCCAGGTAATCACCATCTCCCTGCTTGATCTGACTATTGGAATAATCCTTACCATTAACAAGAACTTTTAATTTGTCCAATTCAAAATTCTCAATAAAGGTATTGCCAACCGCGGTCAGGGTAAGTATATCATCCGCTGTACCCTTTTCCGGTATCTGGGATAAATCAAGAGTGGCCGTGCCATCATCTTTTTTATCAAACTTCAGAACCTTTGTACCTTCCTCTAATACGCCGTATTCAATCAGCTTGTCCGCCATAGCGTCTGCCGTCAGTTCAGATACTGCATCCATTGCCTGATTTAAACCAGTGGCGTCATCATTCTGGCTGTATACGGATATGATCTCCATAGGTTCTGCATTAGGATCAGGAACTTTATCACTGGCGCCTCCCGTTGAAGCTATTGCCCCAGGGCCAGGTGCTGTGGTCTCCACCTTTGGTTCTGTTGGTGCACATGCCACCAGGGACACCATCATCATTGCGCTCATTAAAAACACGATGAATTTTTTCATAATTGCATATTGCCTCCTTAAATTCTGTTAAAGGCTCCGAAACCATAGGTTTAACTTGGTCAGAGCTTTGATCAAAACTTCTATTTCATTCTCACTTAAACCTGAAACAATGCCGGCGATCATCTCCTGATGAAATCTGGCATGATGCTCATAGGCTTCTTTCCCTTTTTCTGAAAGAGAGATGTATACAACACGTCGGTCCTCTTTGCCTCTCTGACGGGTTACATACCCCTTCTTTACAAGACTGTTCATGGCTATGGTTAACGTGCCGACCGTAACGGACAGTTCCCTGGCTATGGCTGACATATTCTTTGGTTCTCCAATTCCAATGGCCTCGATCACGTGCATATCATTATTTGTAATATTGTTAAATTCCTGTGTAATGATAGCCTGTTGCTCTATATCCATAATATCTCGAAACAGTCTTACCAAAACTTCGTTAAGAGTCCCGTAAGTATCCACGTTTATCCCCTTCACTTATGACAATAAAAGCTTCTCCTAATTATACATGATTATGTATCTCAAGACAACCACCTGAATTCTTATGAAATTCTTAAAATGGAATCAAAAAAATTCCTTTTATACCAGAAAACGGGATATGAGGACACTTGCGGCTACACCCGCAGCCGTAGCGGCCAATGCACCACCAAGGGTATAACGGGTCTTTTTTATTTTTACGGTTCCAAAATAAATGCTCAGGCAATAAAATACGGTTTCCGTACAGCTCATGATCACTGACGTCAGCATGCCGATATAGGAATCAGTCCCATATTTCTTAAAAATATCAAGAACAAGACCTGTGGCAGCTGAATTTGATACCAAACGCACTAAAATCACCGGCACGACCGGAGCAGGAAGAAAAAGAAGAGCAGCCGGCTTTGTAAGGCATTTTGCCAGAAAGTCCAGAAAACCGGAAGCCCGGAGTACCCCCACTGCCGTCATAAGTCCGATGAGCGTAGGCATGATCCCTGCCACTGTTTTCATCCCGTCCTTAGCCCCGTCTATAAAATCCTCAAAAACCGGACGTTTGGACAATATGCCAAAGCCTACCATGTAAAAAATGATAAGCGGCACTGCCGCCTCAGACAGAAATAATAGAAATTTCATACCTTCACCTAAAAAACCTTAATTGTTATAGTTTATTCCAATTCTTTCCTTTTCATTCAAGACGTTTTGAGGTAAACTATTCTCGAAAGGAGATGTACCGATATGAGCATTTTATTTTTACAGTATCCTCCCTGCAGTACCTGCAAAAATGCAAAAAAGTGGTTGGATGTCCATGAAGTAGCATATGACAGCAGAAATATCAAAGAAGAAAACCCAAACTCCATGGAGATTGCAGACTGGATCCAAAAAAGCGGCCTTCCCATAAAACGTTTTTTTAATACCAGCGGGATTATCTACAAGGAAAAAAATTTAAAAGAGCTTTTGCCTGGCATGAGCGAAAAAGAACAGATCGATCTTCTGGCAACCGATGGAATGCTGGTCAAGCGTCCCTTAATCATTGGTGAAGATTTCGTTCTGGTTGGCTTTAAGGAAAAGGAATGGGAGTCTGCGTTTCTCCGTTAAATCCTTGTACATGCAGAATACCCGGCGGGACTTGAGATTCTGGATTTTCTCTCCTCCGCCGGGTATTCTGCCATAAAATTTTACTGGTCTATATAATTGGGCATGCTGTTAATCACTAACAGATTAATCCCAAGATGCTCTTTTATTACCTCATACGCATTTGATATCTTGTCCGCTTTGAGTACCTCACTTCTGCTTTTACCGGGATTCTGCTCTCTCATACGATAATCATGAGCCTTCTTTGCCGATGCTCCGATTGCGGAAACGGCCAGTATAATCAGGACCACCATTACTATGAGGAACGGTTTTTGTATGGAATTTACTAATCTGTGGCCGCTATACAACATCTTCAGCTGCTTTCCTATCACTGTTTCTGTCCCCCGCCGGTTAAGTTCCTCCATGATCTTTTGAAATTCGCCGGGAGGAGGGGAGGGGGGCTCAGGTGTTAATTCCGGATGCTCCTGCATATAATCAAGCAGATGGGCTTCTAATTTTTCCTGAGACGACAAATGATACTTTATAACTTTTAACATTGAATATTTTTTTCCATGGTTTCTCTCCTTCTCCACGTATACACCTCTTAAATACAAGTTATCCTTAAGTTCCCACAAGCTTGGGGTTGACTTTTTATCGCTAGCGTTTACTATAATAGTATATCGAATTTGGGAGGCAACACTTTATGAAAAAAATCATCTTAACCGGCGGCGGTACAGCCGGCCACGTTACCCCGAACCTGGCTTTAGTTCCCTCGTTAAAAGAGCGGAATTACGATATTCATTATATAGGATCATACCAGGGAATAGAACGCAAGCTCATTGAGGGAGCCGGAATCCCCTATGACGGCATTTCTTCAGGTAAATTCCGTCGGTACTTTGACTTCAAAAACTTCTCTGATCCATTCCGGGTATTAAAAGGATATTGGGAAGCATTGAAATTGATAAAAAATTACAAGCCGGATGTGGTTTTCTCTAAAGGAGGCTTTGTAGCCGTTCCCGTAGTGATGGCTGCAAAACATTGCAAGGTGCCCGTTATCATCCACGAATCAGACATGACACCAGGGCTTGCCAACAGGCTCTGTATTTCATCTGCAGCAAAAATATGCTGCAATTTTCCGGAAACCCTTCCTTATCTTCCAAAGGATAAAGCCGTACTCACAGGCTCTCCGATAAGGAAAGAGCTTTTAAAGGGAGATCGGCTGACAGGATTAAACTATACACGTTTATCTGCAAACCGGCCTGTTATCTTAATCATCGGCGGAAGTCTTGGTTCCGTAACGGTTAATACCGCCTTACGGGGCATTCTCCCAAAACTGCTTAAAAATTACCAGGTGATACATATCTGCGGAAAAGGCAATCTGGACGAAAGCCTGATCGGAATGGAAGGATATGTACAATACGAATATGTTGACGCTCCTTTAAAACATCTTTTTGCTGCTGCTGACCTAATGATCTCAAGAGCCGGAGCTAACTCCATCTGCGAAATTCTAGCACTTAGAAAGCCAAATATCCTGATCCCTCTTTCGGCTGCGGCCAGCAGGGGAGATCAGATCTTAAATGCCAGATCCTTTGCAAAGCAGGGCTTCAGTTCCCTTCTGGAAGAAGAAAACCTTACCGGTGATTCCCTCTTGCAGGCAATCAGCGAAACATTTGCAAACAGGCAGGCTTTTATCGCAAAAATGGAGAAAAGTGAATTACACAATGCGGTTGATACCATTATTGATATGATTGAATCCCTGGTCTAAAATTAACCTTTATATATGAAAATTAGGACCAAGGATCTTTTTCAAACAAACTCTTGTGCGATATATCCGGGAACGGCAAACCGTTCCCGGAATTTCTAATATTTCGCAGATTTCAGGAATGGTAAGCTGTTCCAGAAAATAAAGAATAGCCATTTCCTTCCATTCCTCTCTCATGTTGGAAATCTCCCCGGTTATTTTTAAAAGAGCTTCCTCTCCAAGGATCACTTCCAGGGGATCAGTGACCACATATCTTGTAAGCATCGCCACCTCATTGACTGCATCTCCTTCATCCAGGCTCACCTTTTCATAATGGCCATTTTTACGGAGGCAGTCAATGGATTTACGCTTTAAAATCTTAATCAGCATGCCTTTCTTTCGGGTATCTGTCCATGATAATGAATAATTCTCAAAATATGCAATAAAAGTTTCCTGAACCACATCATCCAGTTCCATGTCTGGCACATTGAGAGTCTTCGCTATCCTGCGGAGCAATCCCTGATATTCCCCATATATAGACTGCAGTAACAAGTTTTCATCTTCATGTATACTCATTGATTGTGTCCCTCTGATTGTAGGGCGCTCCTTATAGCGGCTCCTGTCTGTGCTAATTCTCCCGGATCTGCCTCGCCCGGCATCCATGAAACCATAACAGGGCCTTCCTCATAACGAGGAATCAAATGCACATGAAAATGAAAAACCGTCTGACCTGCTTCTTTCCCATTATTCTGCACAACATTAAATCCGGCACAGCCTAATGAGTTTTTCATGGCGCTTCCTATTTTAGCTGCTAACGGGAGAACCTTTTTTGCTGTTTCCTCTTCCAGATCACAGATATCTTTGTAATGCTGTTTTGGAAGTATCAGGGCATGACCCCTGGAAGCTGGTCCTAAATCCAGGATCACCCGAAACATGTCATCCTCGTATATCGTTTCAGAAGGTATCATGCCATTTGCAATTTTGCAGAAAATGCAATTATCGTCCCTCACTTACTCACCTCCTTCCAAATATATTATCCCCATAGTTCCATATCCTGGCGCCGTCTTGGCTTGCGGTACAGGAGAATCCCCATAACAACTCCAACAAGCAGCCCACCAATATGGGCTGCATTATCTACGCCTGTGCTGGTAAAACCAAAATACAGGGAACATGCAATCACAACTACCAGCTGTCTGACACTTAAATCCTCCAAGCGGCCACGGTTGACCAATACCGCATATAAAAGCCCTCCAATCACGCCAAAAATAGCGCCTGACGCCCCTGCCGAGACTACGGTCCGGTATTCTCCCAGGTTCACGATCATGGACACAACATTGGCGCCAATACCGCAAAACAGATAGAAGAGCAGATATTTTATATGGCCCAGGGCTCTTTCCAGATTATCTCCCAATATAAACAGAATGAGCATGTTATTCATAATATGGTTAATGCCAAAATGCATAAAAACAGAAGTGAGAAGCCGGTAATACTCTCCTCCCTCCAATACAAGCGGAGCATACATTGCCCCATGTGCCACCATAAATTGCGTATTTTCCGTGGAGCCTGTCACCTCCAGATATAGGAAGTAGATGACATTTATTGCAATCAAACCAACGTTTACAAATGCCTTCTTACGCCTGTACAAGTCTTTCATTGCCACTCTCCTTGATAAATATTATGCCTATTTTAACATAAGCTGACATATTATGTAAATATAAACGCAAAATTTGCGATAAAAATTCAGAAGTAATTTGCGAAACATTCGCAAATCATCTTGACAACGTTTTGATTACGCAGTACACTTATTTGCGAATAAATCGCAAATTTAGGAAGGTGAACCCTTTTGGCCAACTATATGACAGCACAAAGAAAACAACTTTTTGCCTTTTTACAGGAAAACCCCGACAGGCAATTTTCCGCAAGACAAATTGCAGACAGCCTTTCTGATTCTTCCGTCAGTTTAAGTGCAGTGTACCGTAATCTCACTTATCTGGAGGAAAAAGGGCTGATCAACCGCTTTACGAAAGAAGGTAGCAGAGAACTTTTTTATCAGTATATTCATTCAGAGGACTGTCGTAATTGTATTCATATGAACTGCATAAAATGCGGAAGGACATTTCATATGAATGTCTACATTGCAGACAGGATGCTGGCGGACATTTTAAAAGCGGACGGATTCCAAATAAAAAAAGAAAAATCCGTACTTTACGGAATCTGCAAAAACTGTATCTAATGTGTCCATTATTTTAAAAAGGAGGAAAAGACATGGTAAAAAACAAAAAACTGCTTGCCGGGTTTATTGCCCTGGCGGTTCTTTTTATGCTGCTCTTTTCCGTATTTTTTGTTACAGCTGAGGCTCGCCATCACTGCATAGGCGAAAACTGTCCCATCTGTCTTGAAGTTCAGGCATGCGTCCAAGCGCTTAGTACTCTTTTAACAGGCCTGTCATCCGCCGTTGCCGTATTTGCGGCAGCCCATTTTTTTGTAATCTGCGTGATTCCGGTATTTCACCGCAACCCTTCACACACTTTGGTTTCTCTTAAGGTAAAGCTTACGAATTGAATATTGACTTTCACAAGGGAGTATTCTGCCCATTTTAGGCAGAAACCGTATTTTTCGGTGCTTCTTTGTATTCTTATGCCCATTTTTAATGATCAATATTTATTCGGAGGTTTAAATAATGAAAAAATTAATTGCCTGCCTGTTAGCAGGACTTATGATAATTGGAGCGCTTACCGCTTGCTCCAGCACAAATGCAACGACAAAGACCAGCAATGACAATAAGCTAAGTGTAGTATGCACTATTTTCCCGGAATACGATTGGGTCAGAGAAATCCTTGGGAGCCATGGGTATGATGGAGAGGTCACCATGCTTCTGGATAACGGTGTGGATCTGCACAGCTATCAGCCGACAGCAGATGATATCATCAAAATCTCAACCTGCGATATGTTCATCTATGTGGGCGGGGAATCCGACCAATGGGTAACAGATGCCCTGAAAGAAGCCAAGAACAAAGATATGGTCGTGATCAATCTCCTTGATGTTCTGGGCGACACAGTCAAAGAGGAAGAGGTCGTGGAAGGAATGGAGTCAGAGGCAGAAGAAACCCCGGAGGGCAGCGATGATGGTCCGGAATATGACGAGCATGTCTGGCTGTCACTGAAAAATGCCAAAACCTATTGCAATTACATCGCATCAAAGCTGGGAGAAATCGACAGTGCAAATGCCTCAGACTATTCTGCAAATGCAGATGCCTATGGAAAAAAGCTGGATCAATTGGATGAAAGCTACCAGCAGGTAGTAGACTCTTCAAAGCAGGATGCAGTGCTGTTTGGGGACCGTTTCCCCTTCCGCTACTTAGCAGATGATTACGGCCTTACCTATTATGCCGCATTTGTGGGCTGTTCTGCTGAAACGGAGGCCAGCTTTGGAACCATCGCCTTTCTTTCAAAAAAAGTTGATGAGTTAGGACTTGGCACTGTGCTGACGATTGAAGGCACCAAGCATAAGATCGCCGAAACCATCGTCCAAAACACGAAAGACAAAGATCAAGCAATTCAAACTATGGATTCCATGCAATCTACCACTTCCAAGGATGCAGAAAGTGGTACAACATATTTTTCCATCATGCAGAAGAATCTGGAAGTGCTGAAAGATGCACTAAATTAAGAGGAGGAATCAAATTGGCACAGCTAACATGCAACAACCTTACCATCGGGTATGACGGAAAAACGGTCCTTAAGGGACTTAACTTTTCCGTAAACAGCGGGGATTATCTCTGTATTGTGGGAGAAAACGGCTCTGGAAAAAGTACACTCATGAAAACCATCCTGCACCTTCTGGCACCGCTTGAAGGAAGCGTTATTATAGAAAATAAGCAGCATTCCGGAGGAATCGGGTATCTGCCTCAGCAGACCGTAGTACAAAAGGACTTTCCGGCTTCTGTTCTGGAAATTGTTATATCCGGCTGTTTGAACCGCTGTGGGCTGCGTCCCTATTACAGTCGGGAAGAAAAGCAGCTTTCCCGTGAAAATATGGAGAAAATGGGGATCTCCCATCTGTCCAAACGGTGTTACAGAGAATTGTCCGGAGGCCAGCAGCAGCGTGTACTGCTGGCTCGGGCACTGTGCGCCGCCGGGAAAATGCTTCTGCTTGACGAACCTGTTTCAGGTCTTGACCCAAAGGCCACTGCCGAGATGTATGAGTTAATCCAAAAGCTGAATGAGGAAGGTATCACCATCATCATGATATCTCATGATATCGGTACTGCTGTGAACTATGCCAGCCATATCCTGCACATGGGAAATCCCTACTTTTTCGGAACAAAAGATGAGTATCTGGACAGCAGCATCGGGAAAGCATTTTCCACTCAGGATGGAGGCAGCAAAGCATGAGTATACTGATCGAAAAATTAATCTTATATTTTGAATATCCCTTTGTGCGTTATGCGCTGATTGTTGGGATATTAATTGCTCTCTGTTCCTCCCTGTTAGGTGTTACACTGGTGTTAAAGCGTTTTTCCTTTATTGGCGACGGACTTTCTCATGTTGCTTTTGGCGCTATGGCAATCGCAACGGTAATGAAGCTGTCCAATCATATGCTGCTTATTCTGCCGGTTACGGTTATCTGTGCAATTCTTCTGCTGCGCACCGGTCAAAATGCCAAAATCAAGGGCGATGCGGCTGTCGCTATGATTTCCGTAGGCGCTCTGGCCCTGGGCTATCTGCTCATGAATATATTTTCCGCCTCAGCCAATCTGGCAGGAGACGTATGCAGCACGCTGTTTGGTTCAACCTCCATTTTGACACTGACAAAGACGGAAGTATGGCTTTGTGTTGCCCTTTCGGTGGTCGTTATCGCCGTATTTCTTCTTTTTTACCATAAGATATTTGCTGTCACCTTTGATGAAGACTTTGCAAAGGCAACCGGCACAAAAGCCGACCAATACAACCTGCTGATCGCAGTCATCATAGCCATCATCATTGTTCTTGCCATGAATCTGGTAGGTTCACTGCTGATCTCCGCATTGGTCATCTTTCCGGCACTTTCGGCAATGCGCTTATTTAAAAACTTTAAGTCAGTGATTCTTTGTTCGGCTATCCTTTCTGTTTTCTGTGCCGTACTGGGAATTCTAACGTCCATTCTGGCAGGAACGCCGGTTGGTTCAACCATTGTTGCTGTTGATATCGCCGCGTTTGCCATATGCTCACTCATTGGGGGGATCTGGGGAGGTGTCAAAGGATGAAACGTATCTTTGGAATGACTCTAATACTTTTAATGGTAAACCTTGCATTAGCAGGCTGCGGGAAGCAAACAGCTCCCGGTCCGTCACTGCCGCAAGGGGACCAGGCTGATTCCGGACAATATGGGGCCAATTCCTATCCTTCTGATTCGTTCGAACCAACCACGGAACAATTTCAGGATGATGATGCCATTTATCCTCAGGATGATCCGGCAGGTTCCACGAATAACACCGGATTTGATATTGACCTGACGAAATTGAGCAGTACCATGGTTTTTTCCGAGGTATACAATATGATGTTATCTCCGGAAGAATATGTGGGAAAAACAATAAAAGCCGAAGGGATATTCCAGGTTTTTCAGGACTCGGATAATACGAACTTTTATGCGTTAGTCATTGCAGATGCCACTGCCTGCTGCCAGCAAGGACTGGAATTAATCTGGGACGGGGATCCCGCTTATCCGGATGATTATCCGAAAGAGGATAGTGAAATAGAGATCACAGGCGTGTATAAAAGCTATGTGGAGGAAGGCAACACGTATTATTATGTGCTTGTAAACGACGTTAAGGCGGTATAGGCTATCATTCCCATACCGCCAGTACACCGGCCCGTAAAACGGCCGGTGTATTTATTATGTAAAGATAAAGGGGAAATTTGCGATGAAAATTTCATCTCCTTTTTTTAACAGTACCGTCTCATTCGTTTCTAATACCCGTCCGTTCACAGACGTCCCATTGGTTGAATTTAAGTCACTGATCCGGTATTCTTCTCCTTCTCTGTCTATTCTGGCGTGAATCCTGCTGACGGATTCTCCGGTGAGTACACAATCAACCATGCCTTCCTGTTTTCCGATTAAATAAGGGACGTAAGTAATTGCAATATCTTCCGCATCAGTGCCAACGGAACGCAAGTATCGGATAGTTTTATCATCCGTTGTTTCGTTTAACAAAACCGTCTGAAATACTTCCTCATCTCCTGTTCCATGTTTTGGCGTCTTCTCCTCTATTTCTTCTTCAAATGTCAACTGCCAGTCATAGCGTTCCACCGGTTGGCGCCCGCCCTCTTCCTTTTTCACGCTTATCTCCTTTGGCCGTCCGGACTCTTTACTCCATACAGCAAAAACTGCAAAAGCTGAGAAGATCCCGGTAATAGGCACCCCATACCAAAATTTCCGAATTCCTTCCATGCCAAAAATCAACCATAAAGCTGTGGCAATACCAAACATAGCCAAAATCGGGATAACGAAAACAGCCCCTATCTCCTTCCCCTCAAAAAGTCGATTTCTTTCTTCTATCTCCTCGTTTAATGAATACGAAAGGAGAGAGCTCTGGTTCTCTTCCGGCTTGTTATCTCTTTCCGGCTGAAGGATACTTTCATCCCGTCCTTCTTCGCTGGAGCGGTTCTTACCGGCGATATCAAGAAGATCCTCCATTCCATAATTTTCCTTAAGGCTTTCCTGATACAGGCCATACGCCATAACTACACATTCCTTATCCTGATGATTGACCTTACCCAGAAGATACCGCAGCAACCCGGTCATTTCCTCTGGAAATCCCACCTGCCTTCCGGGGACAAGGCAAAGGGAAACTCTAAATTGCTCCGGTTCAACATAAATATATTCCGGCTCCAGAAGGATTTGTTTTTCCTTAAGCAAGAAAGACTCTAACCTCCCCAGAGTTCGCCCAATGTCCTCTATTAACTTCTTAAGCTCATCCGTGCCCAGACTATGACATTCAAGAACTCTGTTTAGAGGCTGCTTTGAAGTAATCTCATAATAATAAAACCTCCGGTTATCCACCTGCTTTACATGAAACTTCAGCAACCCTTCTATTCTATTTGCCTCCATCATATGTATTTCATAACTGTCATATCCGGCCTCCTCCGGCTCAATGATCAAATAATTATGCTTCATTTCCCGTCTGTATGCAGCCTTCATTTCACTCCTCCTGATTGATAAGAGTCAACATTCTTAAAAAATTCTCCGGGTCGAACACGCCCTGTTCCATTTCCAGCTTCCAGGTTCCCGCTTTTCCATAGGCTTCCACTCTCCTGCCTGTTACAGGGTTTCCTGCCATCTTGATCTGGAAATCATATTTTCTCCAGGAAAAAGGGTTACCGGCCCTTCTGGCTGCCCATAAAGCAGCTTCATCGGAAGGCTCTGTTTCGTTATGGCGCAGTCTTTGCACAGACTCTTCCAATGCCATTGATCCAACAACTTCATCTCTCATCCGGTAAGCTGCCTGAATTGAAACAATCAGCGCCCATAAAACAATTGCCATAATAAAAGCTGCCTCAACGGTATAGCTTCCCTGCAGTTTTCTTTTCATAGTATCACCAGTCCAATCCACACAGGAACCAGAAATGGCAGAAACGGTATCGTTTTTTTCTTATAGTCCTGCCCATTCAGCAAGCCCCAGAGATAAATTCCACCGCATACAATACCATTTAAAAGGATCCCATAAATCAATAACTTCAGATTCAATTGTGCTCTCAAATAAAGGCCGCTGACTACAAAAAACCAGCCATCTCCCATGCCGATTGCCTCACCTGTTAATCGGCTTATAAGAAGGAGTCCCACTCCTACCATGCAGCTTAACAGCCGTTCTCCTCCGACATCTCCCTGTAAAAGAGCCAGAATAAGTCCGGCAATACCTGCTGCCGTAAAAAGCCATACGCTGACAGCCTTTTCTCTACCATCTTCCCAGGCAGCCCCCAATAAAAATACTCCAAATATCATTTTATTTATACTTACCGGCATAGAGGTTCCTCCCTATTGAGAACAGTACGAGCAGGGGCCTAAATGGCGGACCTGTGATAAGGGAACAGCCTCCACGTATGCCATGATAGAGGAACAATTCCTGTCACTGTGATACCGCTCTCCTGACGGCATGATGTAAACACTGCCGTTTTCCTCTGCAAATCTGCCGCATCTGCTGCAGGGTTTATATTTTCCACCGTTTAAATTACGAGCATTTTCTATTTCTTTAAATGAAATCTGTTCTATATCGTTGTATAAGTAATGACAGGTCCGCTGGCGGTGATATCTTGTACTCGCCTTTCCAATGTATACAAGCTCATCCTCCGGTCCGTTCTTCCCATTGATTCCTCCCTCCTGGCCGATCCAGGCTCTCCGGCAGCACCTGGCTGTCATGGGTATACTTTTCAAGCCAAATACAGAAAACGGGATTCTGACACGGTAGTCCAAAATCAAATCAATGGTCTCTCCGTCCCGTAATACAGAAGAACGTGCGAAGGTTGCAGATTCAAGCCGTTCAAACCCTGCCCGCCCATCCACCTGTTTTCTGACAAAGAGAAGGATTCCTTCCTCTGTGAGTCCGTCTAAAAACTCCTCTGAAAATCCATCAATACCTGTGGCTTCCAGTTTATCCCCTACCTTAAGCTGATGTAATACATAAGCATACTGGCTGACCTCTTCCCCTACCGCTTCCAGTGCGGTTTGAATGCGCCTCCCTTCCTTCATTATCCCCATAGGAAGCATGAGAATTACCATGAAGAACAGAAAAAGGGGCAGGACCAGGGCAGCTTCTATGGTCAGGCTCCCCTGTTTTTTATGGCGGGAGGCAGATGATAATACCCTTTTTACAAGGAATCCCTGTTTCATGAAGGGGATTTGTACCTGGAGAGTAACAATTTTTTTATTATTTTTTCTTTTGAACTCCTTGAAAAAGGGCATGATCATCCACCTCCTTACCACTTTCCTGCCACATTCCTTGAGCATTAAGGAATGCCTCCAGGCATCCCTTAATATGCTTTTTCAGTCCGCACTTCCAACGGATAGAAAGGATTATTTCCTCCAAAAAACATATGCCTTGATCTCACAGTTCCACTTATCTCCGCCTGATAAACGCAGTTCACCATGCGAAAATCCGCCTGTTTTCTGCATAAATTCATTTGAATCACATCCATCAGACGGTAATGCTGACGCCCGGGTTCTCCAGGGAAAAGAAGAAGCTTTAAATAGCCGGTATAGCCAATACCGTTTTCATCTTCCTTTCCGCCTGAGCATGTTCCTGTTTTTCCTAATTCCAGAAGGGCATCAAGGGACAACTTCCAGGTGTCCCTTGATTTAAAAAAGACCACCTTTTTCCCCTCTAAAAGCATTCTTACATCCACAATCGCCTCCCCAAGCGCCCAGATGCTCATTACAAAAAATGCAACGATTCCGGTAAGAGGGGAAAGACCCGCGGCTCCGGTAATAAGACCGGCAAGCTCCATTGCCTCCTCCCGTTTCTGGCCGTCTGAAAGTATATGGATTAAGTTCATTCCTTCCCTTATCATTAGAACCTCTAGAACTGTCTGCTTTAAGTTTTCCTCATCTGTTTTCTTTCCTGAAACCATATACTCCAATTCATACATTACCTCCTTATCCCCCTCTGAGAGAGCGCTTGTGAGAAAATGATCACAATACTCCCCGAACAATATCCGGTCTAGTAAGCCCGTTTCAAACGTCTGGCCATCTGTGCAGGTAATGGAAGGAAAAGTATCGTCAGACAAAACGCCTTTGGATATTTCCGTTCCATCAGGCAGAACCAGAGATAGGATCCCTGTCTGTATGAATCCTTCCACCTGTTCCAGAAGTCTCTGTTTTTCCGGATCCTTCACCCCATTAGAATAAGAAAGAGAAGGGATATCTGCCTCATCCCATATTTCCTCTACAGACCCCCATAGTTCAGATAAGTCCGGGCCGTCATCCTCTTCATCATCGCTGTCCCAGTTATCAATGATCTGCTCTACCTCAAAGGAACGCTTTCTTGCCTGTTCCATAACCTGTTTGATCTGTTCCGTCTGCCCCGGCAAGGCCTCAATTGCCCGCCTCCGCTCCCCATCCTGATTTACATAGGATCCATAACAAGAGGTCTCCCCATACAAAGCCTCACGTACTTCTTGGCTTAATTCATCCTGTGTCCCAGATAAGCCATTGTTCGTTTCGCTTATGCTGCTTTTTAAATCATCTGCCTTTTTCCCATAAGTTTTTACAAGAGAAGGAATCCGGTTCATTTCCCGCTCCAGCAAATCCGCTTCTCCTCGAAATCCCGAACCATCATAGTCCCCGATTCTCTCACAGGCAGACCGCCAGTAAGCCTTCTGCTGTTTTAATGAATCATTGATATCTTCCAAAGCCCGTTCCAACCGGACAACTTCTCGTTCATGGTCACGAAACGATCCGGATATCCGGTTCACTGCTTTTGCTTCCTTCAAGCTTTTAAGCAGATCTTCTGCACCCTTTTCATCTGTTATATTTTCAAAAATTCCATACTTCATATAATCTAGAATTTCCTGCTTCAAATACTGCCCTCCCCCATCCGTAATACGAAAAAGCTGCACCGTATCCGCCTTCTCCATATCCATAGAGTACCAGCCGGAACTGTCCATATAAGGCTCCATGAATTCCTTCCATGCCTTTTCCAGTTCCTCATTATTCTCACATTCCAGAAGAAAGAGACGGTATTTATTCCAGGCCTCTCTATGGTACCTGCTGAATACAGAGTCCATGGAAGAATCGGCGGCCAGCTTTAGATAACACCTGGATCCGGCAGTCCGTGCGGACTCTAGAAGTCCGCACATCAGGCTGAATATGCATAAAAGGGCTAAACTGAAAAACACTGTTACCTGTCCGCTCTTTCGCATCAATACACCTCTTTAGACTGGCTGTTGATTTCCTTAAATATATTTTCAAGAAGAGTTGTTATTTGCTTTTTAAAAATAATGACAAGTCCGATTAATACCACCAAAATCAGTACCACTTCAATAACGCCTACCCCATCTTCTTCCCTAAAAAAATCAAGGATCTGTCTGTTTACCGATGTCAGCATCGTATCACCTCCCTTCTAATAAAATGCCAGGAACGCAGGAACTACGATCATGACCATAACCACTCCCAGCATCATAAACAGGGGCAGCAAAAGTTTTGTTCCTGCTTCTTCCCCCAGTTTTTTCGCCAGGTTCTTCCTTTGCTCAAAGGCGGAAACCATCTCTAGCTCTAAAGCCTGGCGAAGCTGTCTGCTTCCGTTTTTCTGGCTCTGTTCCAGAAGGGTGGAAAGCTTTAGGTAGGCCTGTAAACCGCATCGCCTTCCAAATTCACTGTAAGCCCGTCCTTCCGACTGGCCGCTGCCGATCTGCCCTGCTGTTTTCACCATTTCTTCATAAGCCGGCCGTACACTTCTTTTCCCCTGCTTTACCGCCTCCTTATAGCCAGCTGCAATCCTCTCCCATGCTCCACGGACCGTAAGACCTGCCCCGATATAAACCACCAGCTTGGAAACCACCTCAGAATAATCAAACAGCAATTGCTGCTCCCGTATTTTCGCCTGACTTTTTTTGTCAAACTCTTCTTTTACGTACAGAAGTGCCGCCAATAAACCCCCCAGTACCGGCAAGACCCGGTAATCTGCCTTTTCAGTCTGGAAATACGTCAGACGGTTCCCCTCATAGACTGACGGCAGCTGCAGACGATCCTCTGTCAGCTGTTTCGCATCCATCTGATTAATCCAATGAAGAAAGTTGGCAGCGAGTTTTTCTTCCTGAGTAAGTGAGGCCGGGTAAACCGTCACTTTAAACTCATATCGATCTTCATAATGCCCATCCGTCACTCTGGCCATTAACCAGACCTGCTTTCCCTCTTCCGGTATTTCCTCATTGTGAACAATCCCAAAGGAATCAATCACCTGGGGATTATCAGATTCCCAGCTGATTCTAAGCCCGTAATCTCCCAGGCTGCTCTTTAAATTTAAGTTTCCTCTCACCTCCTCCAGGGTCTCATTTTCTCCAAGCATCTGTTTTATCAGCTCAGGCTGGATCCTTTGAAAAAGCTCCTTTACTTCCTCATTCCCATACTGCCGCTCCCTGACATGGATTCTCACCGGTATCTTCCTATTCCCATTCTCCTGGTCAAGTCCGGATACCAGGATATCATAGGTAGTATCTCCCTGCCCAGGCCCTGCCCGTTTAAGCCCTCCCCCTTCCGATACCATCTGTCCGCCTGCCGCAGAAAACAGCTTCATGACAGCATATAAAGCAATCCCTAAAACAGCACAGGCCGTCTGTATCTTTGTAAAAGGAAATCTCCATATCATATCTCAATCCTCATAATCCATTTAGCAGTCACCAGCGCAACGATGTAAATGATCATACACAGAGTCATAAGAATCCTTCCAATACCCGTACTGTACATGATGTTAAAAAAGCCAGGAGAAGTCAGATCTATATAGAGAACAATAAAAAAGGGGATCATGCTCATAATTCTTTGTTCAAACTGTTTTGAGGCTGTCATGGTTAGAATCTCTTGTCTTACCTGTACCTTGTCTCTTATTACATCTGCCGTATGGCTTATAATCGAAACCAGTTCTCCTCCGCTTCGTTTTGCCGCGGCAAATACCTCAGCAAAGTTTTTAACATCATCAAGACCGCTGCGGCCTGCAAAATCAGAAAGTGCCTGCTCCACCGAACGGTTCATCCGGATCTGACTCTCAATATGCTTAAACTCCCTGGAAACCATCCCCTCCTCCCCGAAAAGTAAAACCAATTCCTTTACAGAAGCAGAAAACGCATTTTCCACAGAGTATCCGGCACTTAGGAAGGAGGCTAAAAGCAAGATACCCTCCTTAAATTCCAGATTTAACTGCTGAAGCCGAACTTCCTTCAGTTCTCTTTTTTTAATCATGGGGAATAAAAAGACCATTGGGATAAATATCAGAAATGACTGGACGCTGCGATAAAAAACGTAAGCGAAAATCCCTGCAATTGCCAGACCCTGAAATCCATACAGGCACCTCTGAATGGGTGTCAAAACATAAATTTCATATCTCAATGCCTGCTGCTTTGAGTTTTTCGGTGTTTTGAATGATTCCAACTTTTTTAAGACTTCCATAAACGGCCTGTCCTTCTTCCAGACTCCCAGAATCTTCTTCAAACCTGTATAACGGATTAAGCCTGATTTCTCCGTTCTCATAACCAATTACCTCCACAATGGACAGGACTCTCCTGCTTTTATCTCTTAACCGTCCCAGATGAATTAAAATATCAATTGCTGCCGCAACCTGGCTTCTGACCGCTGCCAATGGGATATCTGCTCCCATAAGCACCATAGTCTCCAGCCGGGAAAGCATATCCCTGGGACTATTTCCATGTCCGGTGCTAAGGCTTCCGTCATGGCCGGTGTTCATGGCCGATATCATGTCCAAAGCCTCCTTTCCTCTCACCTCTCCAACGATTATTCTGCTGGGATTCATTCTAAGAGCAGCACGGATCAGATTTCCAATGGACACCTCCCCGTCTCCTTCCCCATTGGCCTCTCTTGTTTCAAGCCGCACCAGATTGGGAATATGAACGATTTTCAGTTCAGCAGAATCCTCAATGGTCACGATCCGCTCATCCCGGGGGATGTAGGCAGACAGTGCATTAAGGAACGTACTTTTTCCCGAATTAGTCCCGCCGCTGATAAAAATATTGTATCCGGCTTCCACAATGCATTTTAAAAAATCCGCAGCCTCTTCTGTGACCGAGCCCAGTTTTAACAGCTTTGTCATGGTAATGGGCTTTGGAAATTTACGAATGGTCACTGCGGGACCGTCTAAGGCAATAGGCGGCAGCACTACATGAACTCTGGAACCATCAGCTAACCTGGCATCCGAAATGGGCCTTGATACATTTACCGTACGGTTTACTCTGCTGACGATCTGCTGGATGATATCCTCTAACTGCTCCTGGCTGTCAAAAGCCCTGCCCCATGGCTCCATACGCCCGTTTTTCTCCACAAAGACATGGTCTGCTCCATTCACCATGATCTCCGTCACTTCCTCATCATCTACCAGCTCCTGAAGGGCACCCAGCCGCCGAAAAGAATCGAAGAGCCGGCCCCGAAGCTCCATCTTATCTTTTAGTGGAAGAAAACTGCCCTGCCCATATTCCAGAATCCTGCGGTCTATGATGTCGTAAAGCTCCTCATCAGTTACCTGCTGCCGTTCATCCAGTTCTATCATGATCTCTTCCCGAAGCTTCCTTCTCTCCTCGTCGTCCATATCTGTTCCTCCTTGTACAATCCCTTTAAACTTAAGGCTGTTTCCTTAAAAGCTGTCTTGTATAATCTCCCAGTTCTCCCCATAAGAGCTGCTCCAGATAGTTGTCTTTCCGGCCAAAGCTGCAGTGGTAGGGAGGTTTTATTTTCTGAATCCGGTGTTTAAGGGCTTCATAGCCGGATGACATCAGATATTCCTCAAACTCTTCTATCTTTGCTGCGGATACGCAGTCATCCTTTACCGGCATATATACTGCATCGCATATCTCCAGCACCTCCGCGGCTTTCTTACCGAATTGGCCTAAATCCAGAATGATGGATTCATAAACACTTTCCCTGGCTATATGGATTATCAGCTCCGCCATCATCTGGCCGGTCACCTGGCAAAGATCTTCAGGATATTGCACAGGCGGCACATAGTCCAGTTCTCCCCAGGTATAGACGACGGATCCAAGGCGTACCCATCGAAAACCTTCCTGACTGTAATAATACAAAAGATCAGACAAACCTCCCCTGTACTCTTCACCAATCAACCGCCGGAACCCGGAACAATCCTCTAAATTTAAATAAAGGACCTTTAAATCCCGGGCTAGCAGCTGACCCAAGGTAAGGGCAAAAGAGGTCTTTAGGCACCGGTTGATGGGAGAATAGACTCCTATGATCCTGCCCGCCTTTGAAGCCATGGCATAACCCGGATCGTCAGGATTGTCACAATAGTAATTCATCACCTCACGCATCAGGCTGTCTGCAGCCTGATATTTATAAACAATTGGATACTGTCCCCCCGGGGAGACTGCCTCACCGTCAGCCAGTATGACCACAACGGCGGCGCCTATCTTCTCTATTTCCTCCCTGGAAACGGAAGAACTAATGAGCAAAAGTTCTATCTTATGGTCTTCTCCATAGGCCTTCAGCCGTTCAAGGGCAGTAAATGCCATAACCGAGAACCCAACCTGCTCCTTTTGGCTAACAAATTCCGTGAACCTCTCCGTATACAAAGGATCTGTATCATAAACTGCCATCACTCTCTTTGCCAAAACCAAACCTCCTTAATTTGTATACTAATAAATCACCTTATCACCAAAACCATAGAGCCAAGTGTACCCAAGAACAGGCACAGACCCAAAGGTATCACCACATCATATCCATCCCGGACAGGATCGTAGTAAGTTGTAAGCTTCCTTGTTTGAAATACGCGCCTGATATAGGCAAGAAGACAGGTAAGGCGGGCGAAAAAACTGCCACTCCCTGCCATTTTGATAAAGGACCAGAAAGCCCCTATAAGAAAACCAAGTCCGACTGCCAAAGCGCCTGTTCTAAACCCCAGAAAGCCGCAGATAAGTGCAGTCAGTTTGATATCTCCTGCACCGATCATCCGGCACAGGAATAATAAAAAGAATCCCCCAGTCACTATGATGAGCCTTAGAAGAAACATAAGACTTTCCAAAGGCTTCTCTTGTTCTGAGAATTCAAGCAGAATGCCAAGAATGATACCTGAAAGCACCAGCCAGTTAGGTATACGGTGTTCCCGGACATCATAAAAAGCTCCTGCCCCCAAAATTAGCAGCAAAATAACATAACGAACGATACGATCCTCCTCTTTTCTTAAATCTCTACATTGGAATTCACGCTGGAAAAACAGCTTTGGATTATGGAATCAAACGTCCATAATGTCTTGAAAACTTTGAAATGCTTTATGCGGAACGCATATAAGAATGTGCCTTTATTATGCACAGGAGAAAAAGAAATGTCAACTGTTTTTTATTAGAAATACTGTATACTTAATTTTTATGACTTTTTGAAAATAAGAATCCTTCTATCACTTTATTGTCATTTTCAACAATTTTTTTCATTTTTTTACTTATATCGCAGCATAAATCACAAAATTTCAGCACCAAAACATTGACGTTATCCTACCTGGATGATAAAATAATATTAGTTTAATTTTTTAAACCAAAGGAGGAATCCACTGATGCATGCCGAGGATTTTAATGAACTTTTCCGGAATTGCATGCCTATCTTTATTGCTCTGGGGGACGAAGTCCGGCTGGCCATTATTGAGGGTCTCGCCTGCATAAGTCTTTATGATGATCTGGGAAACGACGTAACAGACATCAGGGCTGGCTTGAGCATAAAGCCCTCACAGGGAATGAATGTAAAGGAAATCACGGAAATGACCCGGTTGTCCCGCCCTGCCATTTCCCATCATTTAAAGATTTTAAAAGAAGCAGGTCTTGTGAATGTCCGTCAGGAGGGGACAGCTAATTATTACTATCTGACCATAAGCGACAGTACAAAAAAACTTTGCTCCCTGGGAAAGTATTTGCAGGAGCTAATGAACCAAGTTTCATAATTATAAAAGATATACAGGTAATAAATGAATAAAGTACCATTTTCCAGACATACTGAATTTATAGCATTCGGTAAAAATTATAAAATCTGGAGATGATAAAATGAAAGGTCTTTTAAAAAAACATCTGGTACTATCAGAGGAAGAGCGAAATTTAAGGCGTGAGATTGAGCGTTCCAAAACCGCCATTGATTCCGCCAGAAACCACTTTGAGCAAGTGGTTGATCCTACGCTTATTGATTGTTATATTTATGAACTTAACGCGGCACAGCTGCGTTACCAGTTCCTTCTGCGCCGCTTTAAAAGCCGGGAGGTATAAACTATTATAATCTGGAGGATAAGTATATGAGCAAGTGGTATGAAAGGGGAGTTTTTTATCACATATATCCCCTGGGGCTTGTGGGCGCTCCGAAAGAGAACAGAGAATCTTCTGTTACAGACCGATTTGGGCAGCTTTGTGAGTGGATTTCCCATATCCGGTCTCTGGGGTGTAACGCGATCTACATCGGGCCACTGTTTGAATCCTCTACCCATGGGTACGATACCCGTGATTACCGGATGGTGGATCGCCGCCTTGGTGATAAGGAAGGCTTTCAGGAGTTTGTATCCCGCTGCCACAAAGCGGGAATCAAGGTGGTTGTAGACGGCGTTTTCAACCATACAGGACGGGATTTTTTTGCATTTCAAGATATCTTAAACCATGGGGCGAGTTCTCCCTACAGGGACTGGTACCGGGGAATCAATTTTTCCTGCTGCAGTCCCTTGGGAGATTCCTTTGGATATGAAGCATGGCAGGGGCATTTTGAACTTCCTTGCCTTAATCTTTTTAATCCCGCTGTCAAGCAGTATCTTTTTGATACAATAAAGTTCTGGATCCACACCTTTGACATTGACGGAATACGTCTTGACTGTGCTAATGTACTGGACTTTGGGTTTATGAAAGAACTGCGGCAAAATTCAGCAGGAGTGAAGGAAGACTTCTGGCTCATGGGGGAAGTAATCCATGGGGAATATGGCAGATGGGTCAATCAGGACATCCTGCATTCTGTCACCAACTACGAACTACATAAAAGCATTTATTCAGGTCATAATGATCATAACTATTTTGAGATTGCACACAATGTAAAGAGGCTGGAATCCATTGGTTCCCAGCTTTATACCTTTGTGGACAATCATGACGAAAACAGGATTGCAAGTAAACTTAATAATCTACAGCATCTCTATCCTGTCTACACCCTGTTATTCACTCTTCCCGGAATTCCCTCCATCTATTATGGCAGTGAATTTGGGATGGAGGGCAAACGGACCAATACGGATGACTCTATGCTGCGCCCTATGGTCTCCATTTCCGAAATAAAGGAGCTATCCTGCCCGCTTGAGGACTTTATCAGTAAGCTAGGTCATATCCACGAACAAAACCCGGAGTTTCATGGAGGCCGGTACCAGGAGCTTCTTCTCACCAACCGTCAGTATGCCTTTGCACGGTTTCACGAGAATCAGGCCATCATCACTGCTGTCAACAATGACGAATCTGACGCATTTGCCCAGGTACCCTGTCCTTGTGAGGGAAACACGGCTGTCAATCTTCTGAACGATGAAGTGTTTCCAGTAATTGACCATAAAATCGGATTGACCATACCCGCAAACCGGGGTGTTATCTTAAAGATCATGGAGGGATGAGCGAATGGAAAGTGGAAGAAATGAAATCGGAATGGGTTTTATCACAGAGGTTGACCGATACCTTTATAACAATGGAAGGCATTACGAAATCTACGAAAAGCTGGGCGCACATCCGGAAAACTATGAAGGAATCGATGGGATGTATTTTGCAGTGTGGGCACCTCATGGAAGCCAGGTCAGCGTAGTAGGAGACTTTAACGGCTGGGATCCAGAGGCAAATCCCATGACACTGCTTGCAGATTCCGGAATCTGGGAAGCCTTTGTTTCTGGTTTAAGCGTTGGGGAACTGTATAAATATGCGATCACCACCAGGAGCGGTAAGATCCTTTTTAAAGCAGATCCTTACGCATTCCAATCAGAATATCGTCCTCAGACCGCCTCAGTTACCGCTGACCTTTCGGGATTTCAGTGGAAGGACCTAACCTGGATGGAAAAACGGAAAACCAAAGATCCTTTTAATGACCCCATCAGCATTTATGAGGTACATTTAGGCTCCTGGCGGAAGAAAAACAGGGATGAAAAGGATGGTTTTTATACTTATATCGAAGCGGCACACGAACTGGCAGATTACATTCTGGAAATGGGTTATACCCATGTGGAGCTGATGGGAATTGCAGAGCATCCCTATGACGGTTCCTGGGGATATCAGGTAACAGGATATTTTGCTCCTACCTCCCGGTATGGTACTCCAGGGGAATTTATGTATTTCGTTAATTACATGCACAAAAAAGGGATTGGAGTCATCCTTGACTGGGTTCCGGCCCATTTTCCAAAAGATGCTCATGGCCTGGCAGACTTTGACGGAGAAGCCTGTTACGAATATCCGGACCCCCGGAAAGGGGAACACCCGGATTGGGGAACTAAGGTCTTTGATTACAGTAAATATGAGGTAGATAATTTCCTTATTGCCAATGCCCTTTACTGGGTAGATAAATTCCATATTGACGGGCTTCGGGTGGATGCGGTCGCTTCCATGCTTTATCTGGATTATGGAAGAGATAACGGGGAATGGGTACCAAACCAGTACGGTGGAAATGAGAATCTGGAGGCAATAGAGTTTTTTAAGCATTTAAACAGCGTCATTAAAAAACGGGGTAACGGAGCCATGGTCATTGCCGAGGAATCTACCGTCTGGCCAAAGGTTACCGGAAATCAGGAAGAGGGAGGCCTTGGCTTTACCTTTAAATGGAATATGGGCTGGATGCATGATTTTCTGGAGTATATGAAGCTGGATCCTTATTTCCGCAAATACAACCACCACAAAATGACATTTGGCCTTACATATTTTACAAGTGAAAATTATATACTGGTATTATCCCATGATGAGGTGGTGCATTTGAAATGTTCCATGATCAACAAAATGCCGGGACTTCTGGAAGATAAATTTGCTAATTTAAAATTGGGATATACGTTTATGCTGGGTCATCCCGGTAAAAAACTGCTGTTCATGGGACAGGACTTCGGGCAGTTCCATGAATGGGATGAAAAGACCGCCCTGGACTGGTATCTGTCTGAGGAACCTTTAGGCAAGAGCCTTAAGGATTATGTCAGAGATCTTCTGCACCTGTATAAAAAATATCCGGCACTTTATGAAAAGGACTATGACTGGGAAGGCTTCTACTGGATCAATGCGGATGACAAGGAACGCAGCATTTTCAGTTTTATCAGGTACAGCAAGGATAAAAAGCGCAGCCTGCTGTTTGTCTTAAATTTCACTCCTGTAGCCCGTCCAGATTACCGGGTAGGAGTACCGAAGCGGGGAACTTATACTCTTTTATTAGACCAGGATCATGGACTGTACAAACGGGGAGAAAAAGCGCCTTCTATCCGCTCTGAAAAAATGGAATGGGACGGACAGGAGTACTCCTTTCCTTACCAAATTCCGGCTTATGGCGCGGCTGTTTTCCGCTTTTAAGTTTGCAGCATATTCAGTAATTTTTTCCTGATAAATCTAAAAACAAGCTATACTTTTTATGGATTTTGTAGTAAAATATAAGTACAGAATCACTACATAACGGTTCAGACTAATGGTTGGATGGAAGGAGAGATTCGTATGGCAGCACAATTAATTGCTACAACTGCAACAAAAAAGGTCTTTCGTGATGGAGAGAAAGCGATCAAGGTTTTCAACGCTGATTTCCCAAAGGCAGATGTATTGAACGAAGCATTGATTACAGCCCGTGTGGAAGAAGTCGGCGGTATCAATGTTCCCAAAGTTCTAGAGGTTGGCGTTTTCGAGGGAAAGTGGTCCATTACCTTTGATTTCATTGAAGGCAAGACTCTCCAACAGCTCATGGATGAAAATCCTGATAAATTACCGGAATACATGGAGAATATGGTAGATCTTCATTTGAGTATTCTGTCAAAGCAGTGCCCGCTTCTTAATAAGCTAAAAGATAAGATGTCACGACAGATTCTGGATACGGAAGAATTAGAGGATGTGACCAGATACGATATGCGGACACAGCTGGATAGTATGCCTAAACATACAAAATTATGCCATGGAGATTTTAATCCCAGCAATATTGTGGTAACGTCTGACGGAACCATGTATGTTCTGGACTGGGTACACGCGACCCAGGGAAATGCCAGCGCGGATGTGGCAAGAACTTACCTGCTTTTCTGTCTGCAGGACCAGAATAAGGCAGATATGTATATGAACCTGTTTTGCAAGAAGACCGGAACTGCAAAGAAATATGTGCAGACCTGGCTTCCCATGGTTGCTGCTGCCCAGCTTTCAAAGAAAAGACCGGAAGAGGCGGAATTGCTGCAACAGTGGGCCACTGTTTGTGATTATCAGTAAATTTACAACATAAAGAACAAAATGCGTCTTGAGAGGGCATTCCCCTTCAAGACGCATTTTTACGTACTTTTTTCAATTCTTTCGTAAATCAATCTTTCAGCATTCTGTCCGGCACCCTATATCGTTTCTGTTTCTTTCGTTTCTGTTTCATCCGTTTCCACTTCATTCGTATCTGTCTCATTCGTTCCTGACATGGTATCGTGTTCTTTCTTAAGTTCAAGATACAGGTCATAGAATTTCCAGTTACAGTTAGTATCGGTAATGACTGCTTTTAAATCGATTTTAGGAACTCCGGCCCGCCTTAAGTTTAAGAGCAGTTCGTCAATCCGGCGGTTTGAAAAATTTTTCATTACCAGGATCTCCTCTTCCACATAAGGGCACTCCTCCTGCTCCATTTCTTCAAAGCCGTCAAAACCTGCCAGATATCCAACGGTCTGGTTCACCTGTTCCGGGGAAATATTTTTAATCCGAATCCCCATACGAACAAGAACTGCTTTCAGCTTTGCGGCCTTTGTATTATTTCCGCTCTGCCTGTCCTTTTCGGGCTGATAATACAGGATCATTTCTTTTCTCGCTGCCATTCTCTATTCCTCCTGCTTTGTTTTATAACAGACGTCCCCTCAGCTCTTTTCCGCTAAAGGCGCTTAAATATGCCGGAGCAACATCAAGCACGGTTTTGCATCCGCTCTGGCCTTCTTGATTCAAGCGATAAGCGGCTCTTGCATAAGCTGTCAGAACGGAGGCTGTAAATTCCGGATTGGAATCCAGCTTTAAGCTGTATTCGATCACATGGCTGTTCTCATCCTCCCAGCCTGTATTCCCGGTCCTTATGACAAACCCACCATGGGGAATTCCCCTGTGGTCCCGATGAAGTTCCTCTTCGCTTATAAAATGAACCGTAGTATCATAATCAGCAAAATAATTGGGCATTGATATAATCTCTTCCCTGATCCGGTCTAAATCTGCATTCTCTTCTGCCACCACAAAACACTCGCGGGTATGTTTCTCTCTGGTGGTCAGTTCTGGGTTTTTCCCGCTGCGGACCGCCTCAAGGGCTTCTTCAACCGGAATGGTATACTGTCTGGCATCCTTAACACCTTCTATCCTGCGGATCGCATCGGAATGGCCCTGGCTTACGCCCCTGCCCCAGAACGTATAATCATGGCCGCCTGGCAAAATGGACTCTCCATACAGGCGGTTTAAGGAAAACATGCCCGGATCCCAGCCAACGGATATGATCCCAACCTTGTTTCCTTCCTTTGCCGCCTCATCCACTGCTTCAAAATGCTGAGGGATCCGTGCATGGGTGTCAAAGCTGTCCACCACGTTGAAATGCCTGGCTAGAAGGGGAGTCTGTACCGGAAGATCTACGGCGCTTCCTCCGCAGAGGATCATCACGTCAATGGAATCCTTTTTTGAAATGGCTTCCTCCATGGGATACACGTTTACGCCCGGAGTAAGAAGGGTTATTGATTCCGGATCTCTTCTGGTAAATACGGCAGAAAGCTCAAGATCCGGGTTATGGCGGATGGCACATTCCACCCCTTTACCCAGATTTCCGTAGCCTGCAATACCTATTTTAATTGTCATATTATTATCTACCTTTCCAAAATTATTACTTTTTATTATAACCCCAAAAAGAGCCCCGTGTAAATCCTGTATTTAAGTTGAGTCTCCATGCAAAAATCCGCAGGCAGAGTCACCCCTGCCTGCGGATTAAAAGACTTATTAAGCAAATGCCGTAACCTCCGGCATCTCCAATGCCGTAGTCTCATACTTATCCAGAATGACCTTCTGGATCATATCACGGGTGTCGGAATTAATGGGATGTGCAATATCCCGGTATTCCCCATCAGCAGCCTTGCGGCTTGGCATAGCAATAAATAGCCCCTTCTCCCCTTCGATTACCTTGATATCATGAATAACAAATTCATTATCAAGTGTAATGGATACAATTGCTTTCATCTTTCCTTCTTTTTCGATACGTCTAACCCTCACGTCTGTAATCTGCATGTCAAGCATTCCCCCGCATTTCCTTATAATGTGTATCTTTCGTTTTTTTCTAGGACAATTTTTATATTGTCCGGTGTTCCGATATGGGTGGTATTTGCCCGGATTGTATCCCGGCTCTCCACAATACAATTTTCAATAACCGTATTATCACCTATGTAAACATCATTTAAAATAATGGAATTTTTAATGACACAGTTATTGCCTACATATGCCTTTTTAAACAGAACAGAATTTTCAACCACTCCATTGACAATGCTGCCGCTGGATATCAAACTGTTCTTAACCATGGCTCCCGGATTATACTTTGCCGGAGGCAAATCATCTATTTTAGAATAAACATCCGGGTACTGGCGGAAGAAATAATCCCTTACTTCTGATTTCAGAAAATCCATGTTGGTCTTATAGTAAGATTCAACAGAAGCGATATTCCTCCAGTAAGTGTTCATCTTATAGGCGTAAATCCGTTTTAGATTCCGGTAACGTATCAGAATATCATTCACGAAATCATAACGGTCTTCCATGGCGCAGCGCTCAATGAGCTCAATCAGCTGCCGTCTGCGTATGACATAAATACCGCAGGATACGAAATTAGAAGATGCAACCATAGGCTTTTCTTCAAAGTCCGTAATCCTTCCGTCTTCATTGGTTCTCACCAGACCGAATCGAGTAATATCCTCTCCAACTGGAAGTTCCGTACATACGACGGTAATATCAGCCTTTTTCTCAATATGATATTCCAAAACTTTTCCATAATCCAGCTTATAGATGCCGTCACCTGCCGCAATGACCACATAGGGTTCATGGCTGTTTTTTAAGAATGTAAGGTTTTGGAAAAGTGCATCTGCAGTTCCCCGGTACCAGTCACTGCTTTCTGCGGTTATGGTTGGTGTGAATACAAACAATCCCCCCTGCTTTCTTCCAAAATCCCACCATTTGGAAGAGCTTAAATGCAGATGAAGCGATCTGGAATTATACTGAGTTAAAACCGCTACGTTCTGAATATGGGAATTTGTCATATTGCTGAGGGCAAAATCAATGCTGCGGTAATTGCCTGCAATGGGCATGGCCGAGATCGCCCTTTTATTAGATAGTTCCCGCATTCTCTTACTGTTTCCGCCTGCTAATACAATTCCTATCGCTCTCATCGTATACCACCTGCCTTTATGATGTAGTCTCCGCCAGCCAGCTCACCATCAGCATAATCTTCTGCTGTTGTCTCACCGACTATTGCCGTATTCTTACCCACCTTCACATTTTCCGGTATGGTTGAATTCTCACCGACTGTCACCAGATCGGACTGATAGACCTTGGGATCATATTTGCTGGGAGCAAATTCCCCGAAACCAAGCTCAGAGTTCGCACCTATCTTCACATTCTCAGCGATAATGGCCTTCTGGACCTTAACATTCTCTTCCAGTACGCATTCCCTCATAATGATGGAGTCCTTAATCACGGCTCCCTTTTTAATGGTAACGCCAGCACCAATAACGGAATTGTGGACTTCTCCGCAGATTTCTGAACCTTCTCCGATGATGCTTCTGTCTATGACAGCCTCTTCCGACACATATTGAGGCGGTATGATGTCGCTCTTTGTATAGATCTTCCAGTACTCCTCGTAGAGGTTAAATTCCGGAATGATATCAATCAGCTCCATGTTCGCTTCCCAGTATGAGCTTAAGGTTCCAACATCCTTCCAGTAACCATTGTATTCGTAGGCAAATACCCGGTCCCCTGCCTCGAAGCAGTATGGAATGATATGCTTTCCAAAATCACAGCCCGGAACATCAGACATCTTGATAAGTGCCTCTCTTAATACTTTCCAGCTAAATATGTAGATACCCATGGATGCCAGATTGCTTCTTGGATTTACCGGTTTCTCTTCAAATTCCGTGATACGGTTGCTCTCATCGGTTATAAGGATTCCAAAACGGCTGGCTTCCTCAATCGGCACCGGCATAGCAGCAATGGTGATATCAGCATTATTCGCTTTATGGTATTCCAGCATGACCTCATAATCCATCTTATAGATATGGTCCCCTGACAATATGAGGACATAGTCCGGATTGTAAGTTTCCATATATTCGAGGTTCTGATAAATGGCATTTGCCGTTCCAGTATACCAATCACTGCCCTTGCTCTTTTCATAGGGAGGTAGGATCGTGACGCCGCCAACGTTCCGGTCCAAGTCCCATGGGATGCCGATCCCGATATGGGTATTTAAGCGCAATGGCTGATACTGAGTCAGAACTCCCACGGTATCTACACCTGAGTTGATGCAGTTACTGAGTGGGAAATCAATTATACGGTACTTGCCGCCAAATGATACTGCTGGTTTGGCCACTTTTTGCGTTAACACGCCTAACCGGCTTCCCTGCCCGCCTGCCAAAAGCATGGCAATCATTTCTTTCTTGATCACGTTATCACCTCTCGCTGTTGTAATTTTATTGTACTAGCATTATAACACATATTCAGAAAATAGTGAACAAAATTTTGAATTATTAGGATAATTTTTTGTGCATTTTCCGACATTTTTCATGCTTTTTTCGATTCTTTTACATTTTAAGTCTTATCTTGCGTTTTTACACCCTTCCCCCTTGAATCAATGCTCGAAATACAGTATAATCTTACTAAGTATGCGAACATGTAAAAGGAGAAGCCACTATGGATTTAATCACTGTAAGACAAATATATAAAGACAAAGAATCACTTCTTAATACTCAGGTTACGATCGGAGGCTGGGTGAGAAGTTTACGAGATTCCAAATCATTTGGATTCATTGTTTTAAATGACGGAACTTATTTTGAAACACTTCAGATCGTCTATCATGACACGATGGAAAATTTCTCTGAAATATCCAAACTAAATGTAGGAACAGCTGTCATCGTCACCGGTACTCTGGTGCCCACTCCTGATGCAAAACAGCCTTTTGAGATTCAGGCGGATAACATTATTGTTGAAGGAACCTCTACACCGGACTATCCTCTTCAGAAAAAGCGCCATTCCTTTGAATATTTAAGAACCATTTCCCATCTGCGTCCCAGAACCAATACCTTCCAGGCTGTTTTCCGCGTGCGTTCTCTGATCGCTTATGCCATTCACCAGTTCTTCCAGGAAAGGGACTTTGTGTATGTACACACTCCAATCATCACCGGAAGCGACTGTGAGGGAGCCGGTGAGATGTTCCAGGTAACTACCATGGATTTAACAGATATTCCAAAGACTAAAGAAGGAGCTGTGGATTTCAGCCAGGATTTCTTTGGAAAGCCTACCAACTTAACCGTAAGCGGACAGCTCAATGCGGAAACTTACGCCATGGCATTCCGTAATGTTTATACCTTTGGACCTACATTCCGTGCTGAAAACTCCAATACCACCCGCCATGCGGCAGAGTTCTGGATGATCGAGCCGGAGATGGCCTTTGCCGATTTGGATGACGATATGGAGCTGGCGGAAGCCATGCTTAAATATGTGATCCGTTTCGTACTGGAGCACGCACCGGAAGAAATGAATTTCTTCAATCAGTTTGTGGACAAGGGGCTGCTTGATCGCTTAAACCATGTTCTGAATTCTGAATTTGCCCGTGTGACTTACACCGAGGCCATAGAGCTTTTAGAAAAGCACAATGAGGAATTTGACTATAAGGTATTCTGGGGCTGTGACTTACAGACCGAGCATGAGCGCTATTTAACCGAGCAGCTCTATAAGAAGCCTGTATTTGTAACAGACTATCCAAAGGAGATCAAGGCCTTCTACATGAAGCTGAATCCGGATAACAAGACCGTGGCTGCCGTAGACTGCCTGGTTCCAGGAATCGGCGAAATCATTGGAGGAAGCCAGAGAGAGGACAATTATGACAAGCTTGTGGCACGTATGGACGAGCTTGGCCTTGAGAAAGAGGATTACGATTTCTACCTTGACTTAAGAAAATACGGATCTACCCGCCATGCAGGCTTTGGCCTTGGCTTTGAGCGCTGCGTGATGTATCTTACCGGAATGGGCAACATCCGTGACGTAGTTCCATTCCCAAGAACTGTCAACAACTGCGAGCTTTAAGCCTGTATCACAAATTCCCTTCCAAAACGGCAGGGAATTTGTGGTTTCAGTTCAGCCATGCAGAGGACCAGCGAGGTAATGATAATGAAATTCATACATATTGCAGATGTTCACTGGGGCATGAGCCCGGACAGCGACAAGCCATGGAGTAAGGAACGGTATCAGGACATCAAGGACACCTTCGCAAAGGCGGTCAGCCAGGCAAAGGCCCTGGAAGCCAACTGCCTCTTTATTTCCGGAGACTTATTTCACCGCCAGCCCCTGGCCAGAGATTTGAAAGAAGTAAACTTTCTTTTTTCCACCATACCGGATGTCCACGTGGTCATCATTGCCGGTAACCATGACCGCATCCGGAGCAACTCTGCCCTTCTAAGCTTTACCTGGGCTCCCAATGTATCTTATCTCATGGGAGGGGAGCTGGAAAGCGTTTACTTTAAGGACATTAATACCGAGGTTTACGGTTTCAGTTACCACTCAGCAGAAATCCCGGAAAACCGTCTTGATCATTTAAAAGTGCCCAACAACGGGCGCATCCATGTCCTTCTTGGTCATGGGGGTGATGCCAACCACATCCCCTTTGACAAAGGCGCCATGTCCAATCTGGACTTTTCCTACATCGCCATGGGGCACATCCACCGGCCGGAGATCCTGCTGGAAAACCGTATGGCATTTGCCGGCTCCTTAGAGCCGTTAGATAAAACGGAATCCGGTCAGCACGGCATGATGGTGGGGGAGATCAACGAGGTGACCCGCATGGTGACTTCCTTAAAGTTCATTCCCCTTGCAAGGCTCCAGTATATCTCCCTGGCAGTTAATGTAACTACTGCCACTACCAATACGGAACTTGCCATGAAAATCACCCAGGAAATTCAGAACCGGGGTTCGGAAAACATATTCCGGTTTCGAATCCGCGGCATGAGGGACCCTGACATTTCCTTTGACCTAGAGATGCTTTCCACCCGTTTTAAGATCATGGAAATCATTGACGAATCGGAACCTCAGTATGATTTTCCCACATTGTTTGCCGAACACCCCAGCGATATGATCGGTTTCTTTATCCAGGCCCTTCAGAAGCCGGAGATGAGCCCGGTAGAAAAAAAGGCCCTTCATTACGGCATCAACGCATTGCTTCGTACAACGGACGAAAGGAGCTGACCCCATGAAAATAATTGATATCTATATCAATGGCTTTGGGAAATTCCATGGCAGAAACCTTACCTTCCAGGATGGGTTAAACATTGTATATGGGAAAAATGAGGCCGGAAAATCCACCATCCATACGTTCATCCGGGGTATGCTTTTTGGCATTGAACGCCAGAGAGGCCGTGCATCCCGGAATGATCTTTACACAAAATTCGAGCCTTGGGAAAACAGCGGTACTTATGAGGGGCAGATACGGCTGGAGCATAAGGATCACATCTACCGGATCGAGCGCACCTTCCAGAAAAATAAAAAAGAGTTTAAGATCGTAGATGAAACCGCCGGACGGGAAATAGAGCCGACGAAGGCATTTTTAGATGACTTATTATGCGGCTTAAGCGAATCCGCATACATTAACACCGTCAGCATCGGCCAGCTAAAAAGTGCTACCGACGAAGGCATGGTTTCCGAACTTAAAAATTACATAGCCAACTTAAACACTACGGGAAATCTGGCCCTTAACATCACGAAAGCTGCTGCCTTTTTAAAGTCACAGAAAAAAGAGCTGGAATCCCAGATGGTTCCGGAAGCAGCCCGGACTTATACCTCATTATTAAGCGAAATCCGTAACACGGAGAAAGAAATCTCATCTCCGGAATATGAAAATCAGATTCAGGAATACCATAAGCTTCGCTCTCATATCAGGGTATCCATGGAGGAACAGCAAAAGGAAAAGGAAGAACTCCTTCAAAAGGCTGCAAGGGGCAGGCAGGTACTGAACAGCAACCAGTTTTCTGATCAGGCGTCCATTAACGCCTGCCAGGCTAAGGCTCAGGAAAATTATGACGAATATATGGAAGCTCAGGCGGCCTGCAATAAAAAACCTCGGAAGATCCTTTCCGTCCTTTCCCTGATCATTGCTACCTTGCTTTTATGTGGAACAGGAGTGCTTTATTATCTTGGGGAAGCAAATTATTTCACCGCTTATTATGGACTTGACCTCCTCCTTTTGCTGGGCATCTTTGTCGGAACTGCCACGATTTTCTACCTGATTGGCCTGATTCTGTTTTTACGGCTGAGGCACAGCCAAAAGGACATGGAAATGAGCGCCAAGATCCTACAGGAGATCCTATCCAGACATTTGGGAAATACCGAGATATCTTCAGACGCAATCCGTGCATTCCAGACGAAGATGGCAGAATTCACCCGCTTATGCTCGGCCGTAGCCAAATCGGAAGCCGTTATCGCTCAGAAAGCCAAGGAAATTGAGGAGCTTTCAAAAAAGCAGGAAAACTGTGGAGATTCTATTGAAAAACAGCAGAAAAGCCAGTGGGAGCTTGAGAAAAAGCTGGAGCATCTATCAAGCTGTAAAACCCAGGCGGAAGGACTGAAACACATCCTGGCAGAGAACGACCGGATCCGGGAAGAAATATCTGCCATTGACTTAGCACTGGAAACCATGACCAGTCTCTCCTCCTCTATCCGGGATTCCTTTGGCCTATATTTAAATAAAACAGCTTCTGACCTTATTGCCGGGATCACGGGCGGTATCTATACCAGCATGAGTGTCGATGAGAACTTAAATGTATTTTTGAATACAAAAACCAAGCTGGTACCCTTAGAGCAAGTCAGTAGCGGTACCATGGACCAGGTTTATCTGGCCCTTCGATTGGCGGCCGCCACCCTAATTCAAGAGGGCAGCGAGCGGATGCCATTCATATTTGATGATAGTTTTGTACTATATGATGATGACAGGCTTCGGACTGCATTAAGATGGCTGGTGAATTCTTACTCCGACCAGGTTATTATCTTCACCTGCCATCAGAGAGAGGCTCAGATGCTGACAGCAAACCTGATCCCCTATCACCTGATCGAAATTTAATCTCATAATATGTTCCAATAAAAAAGACTGTTGTGACGGCTCTGGGGCCTCATGACAGTCTTTTTACTATAGATCCTATGATCTGTTCCCATATCCGGAAAAACCGGCCAATACGCCAGCCAGAAGCCCTACAATCGCAGGCCCGATCCAGCCAAGTCCCATATCATAAAGAGGAAGCATGGAAAGTCCGGGATTCAAAAAGCTTAGACCTGCCTGTTCCAGGGAAAGAAGCACACTGACGATTCCCGTAAGGCTAATGCAGAAAACATAAGCGGCCTTCCATTTCCTTCCGTCCGGAAAACCAAAGGACAGCAGAATGAGGACGATCGCTACGGGGTAAATCGCATTTAACACCGGTACAGAGACTTCCAATATTCTGTTAAGGCCGATATTGGAGATCACCAGGCTGACCAATGCGAAAAGGAGCGCCCATGAACGGTATCCCACTTTGGGCACAATGGTGCAGAAATACCTGCTGCAACAGCTGATAAGACCAATGCAGGTATTTAAACAGGCAATGAAGAAAATGGCAGCCAGCATCACAAGCCCTCCATTACCATATAAAAAACGTACCGCCTGGTTTAAGGTCTGAGCACCGTTTTCGCCAAGTCCCAATGCGCCGCCTGTGACGGCCCCCACGTGGGCTAAGGCACTGTATACCATTAAAAGGACCCCTCCTGCAATGAAACCGGCATGAATGGTTTCCTTTACGACTGAAGTCTCCTGTTTGATTCCCATTGCCTGGACATTCAAAGAAATGATAATTCCAAAGTTTAAGGCAGCGATGGTGTCCATGGTTAAATACCCTTCTAGAAATCCTTTCACAAATGGATTGGACCCATAAGACTTTGACGGAATCCCGTAGGGGCCTGCCGGATGGACTACACTGCCCGCAAATATTACCACGATCAAAGCCAAAAGGCAGGGAGTCATTATCTTGCCCAGACGGTCTGTCAATTTATCCGGTTTCAAAGATACAACAAAGGCAATGGTAAAGAATACAGCGGAATAGAGGAACTGGGTAAGCGCTCCTGAGCTACCTTCCTTTAAAAAGGGGACCACCGCCATCTCAAAGGAGGTGCTGGCAGTTCTGGGAATTGCAAGGCACGGCCCAATGGATAAATAAATAAGCAGTGTAAAAATAAATGCAAATCTGGGATGAACGTGACCGGCCAGCTTATCAAGACCGCCAGACTTAGCCACTGCAACCACACCAAGAACCGGAAATCCGATGGCCGTCACCGCAAAGCCTGCCATGGCAATCCAAGTATTCGTTCCCGCGGATGCACCCAAATAGGGCGGAAAAATAAGGTTTCCCGCCCCAAAAAACATGGAGAAAAGTGTAAGGCCTACTAAGACCAGTTTCTGCTTCGATAATCGTTCCATATGCCCGCTTTACCTGTCACCTGCGCGGTAACGCTCAAGAAGCCGGTTAATTCTTTTGGTCGGATTTAAAAGCTCGCTTAAGGAGGCATCATGGTTTAAATTATCTATGATAAGCGCAATATACTTACTCATATCAACATTGATATAGTATGGTCTGGATAAGAGATCAGGAGTCTGATAGACCAGATTGGTTGTAAGGATCCTGTCAATAAATCCATTCTCATAATATTCATCAAACTTAGCAAGACCGTTGGTAAAAAGGCCGAAGGTGGAGCAAACGAATACTTTCCTGGCTTTTCTTCTCTTAAGCTCCTTCGCTACATCAAGCATGCTTTCGCCGGAAGAAATCATGTCGTCAACAATGATCACATCCTTACCTTCTACGCTGCTTCCCAGAAATTCGTGGGCAACGATGGGATTGCGTCCATTAACAATTTGAGTATAATCTCTGCGTTTATAGAACATACCCATGTCAAGTCCAAGAACATTGGCAAAGAATACAGCACGTCCCATACCACCCTCATCCGGGCTGATGACCATCATATGCTCGCTGTCAATGTCTAACTCTTTCTCTTCCTTCAGTAAGTATTTGATAAACTGATAAATAGGCTGAACAGTCTCAAAGCCCTTTAAAGGAATTGCATTCTGCACTCTTGGGTCATGAGCATCAAAGGTGATGATATTCTCAACTCCCATATTCACAAGCTCACGAAGGGCCAGCGCACAATCTAAGGATTCTCTGCTTGATCTTTTATGCTGCCTGCTCTCGTATAAGAATGGCATGATCACATTGATGCGTCGGGCTTTTCCTGCCGATGCTGCAATGAGACGCTTCAAATCCTGGAAGTGGTCATCAGGTGACATGTGATTGGTCATTCCGCACAGGGAATAAGTAAGGCTGTAATTACACACATCCACCATGAAATAAAGGTCATCACCACGTACCGATTCATGCAGGGAACCCTTTGCTTCCCCGGATCCGAACCTTGGCGTGCTGGCTCCTATAATATAGGAATCTCTCTGATAACCTGAAAAAGCGATGGTCGACTTATGTTCGCTCTCCCGCTCCTGTCTCCATGACACCAGGTAGTCATTGACCTTATCTCCCAGTTCCTTACAGCTCTTTAACGGTATCAAACCCAGTGGACCTACCGGAATGGTTTCTATCGTCTTTTCTTCGTAAAGCATTCTTTTCTCCTCCAATGTATCCTAATACAATGCAACGGTTCTTTTATAACATTATGTACGGAAATAGTCAAGTTAATCGATGCATTTAAGACTCTTTATCTCTCATTGTAACCTTTGAGAGAACTTGATGCAACTGTAAATTTCTTACGTTTATAATCTAATACAATGCTCTTTGATATCCTCATAATAGATGCTTTTCCGCATAAAATGTATTATGTACCCAATAAATACAGGGAGGATTAATCTTGTTAAAAATTTTGGATAATAATTATTATGACTTAATAATTAGTAATACCCTGGTTCCTTCCTATGATACTGGAAATAATATCACTTTTTTAGATATAAGGGATTCGCTTCTGCACGTACCTGTCAGTACGGTTGATCCCTGTGATTTAGGCCGTCATCCCTATAATAGTTTTCCCTTCCTCTACACACCAACCTCTACGACCAGCCTGGAAAAATCCGGCATCACCACCGTTCAGAGAAATCCCTTTCTTGCCCTGTTTGGAAGAGGAGTCCTGGTGGCTGTCGTTGATACCGGAATTGACTACAACCATCCCGCATTTAAATATAATGACGGAACCACCCGGATCCTCTCTATATGGGACCAGACAGTGCAAAGCGGAACGGTCCCTGATACCTTTACATTCGGTTCTGAATACAGCAGAGAGCAAATCAACGCCGCATTAAGCTCAGAGGATCCTTTGGCCCTTGTCCCCACAACAGACCCCATCGGACACGGAACCGCCATAGCCAGTGTTTTGGCCGGTACCCCAAATGAGGCAGAATCCTTCAGTGGTGTCGTTCCTCAAGCTGATATTGTAGTCATCAAGTTAAAAGAAGCAAAACAAAATTTAAAAAATATCTTCTTTGTCCCGGAAAACACTCTCTGCTACCAGGAATCCGATATCGTACTTGGCATACGTTATGCGTTTTCAGTCTCTGAACGGTATAAACGTCCCCTTGTGGTATGCATCGCTTTAGGAAGCAACCAAGGAGGCCATGACGGCAGGGGTACCATTGACAGCTATATTGATTATCTCACATTGCTGCCAGGAATTGGAGTATGCGTTTCCGCCGGCAACGAAGGAAACCGTCAGAGACATTATTTTAACTCCACTACCGAAGCGCCTTACTATAATGATTTTGAATTAAGAGTGGGGAGCAATGATAAAATGTTATCCATGGAGATCTGGTCATATGCTCCGGCAAGGCTCTCCGTCGATATCTCTTCTCCAAACCGTGAATCCACACAGCCTGTTTTTCCTACCTTCAATCAATGCAGAAGGTTCAGTTTCATATTTAACGAGACGGTTATCTATGTTAACAACTTCATATTTGAGGAAGAAAACGGAGATCAGCTCATCCTGCTGCGGTTTAACAATCTCATTCCCGGAATCTGGTACTTACGGGTACAGAATATTGAAACGGAAGGCTTTGCCTTTCATTCCTGGCTGCCATCCGGAGATATGATCTCAAACGAAACATATTTTCTCAATTCAAACCCTGATACCACCATAACCTCTCCAGGAAATGGAAGGCATCAGTTGACGGTGACTGCTTATAACGATACGAATAACAGCATTCTGCCGGAGTCCAGCAGAGGCTATACAAGAATCGGTGAGATCAAGCCTGATCTGGCCGCACCGGGCTACCAGCTCACTTGTGCAGTTCGAGGAGGCCAATATGGAACGGTAACCGGTACCGGGGCTGCAGCTGCACATACAGCCGGAATCGTCGCTATGGTGCTTGAATGGGCCATTGTCAGAGGCAATTACCCCCGAATGACCGGAAATAATGTGAACCGCCTCTTAATAAGCGGTGCAGTGCGCAGTAGCGGCAATGTTTATCCAAATAATATTTGGGGATATGGACAGGTGGATGTGAACAGACTATTTGAGCGGCTTGCCAGCCTTTAAAAACCGCAGTGAACATAGAAAATCCAGGAGCCCGGTAACACAAAGGGCTTCCTGGTTTTTTTAATTGGAACGTTTTTCTTTCTTTCTGATACGAATATCATCTCCATAAAGCGGGATTACCGTATAGCGGCTGATTAACCTTGAGGTCACACGTTCCGTATACCGGTCCCTCAGCTCATTTATGGGATGATTGGTGGATATAATCGTTGACTTAGAAGAATTAAGCCGTTCGTTGATGCAGTAAAATAATTCTGAAGATGTAAAGCTGTTATTAAGCTCTGTGCCTAAATCATCAATAATCAAAAGATCACAGTCCAGGATATACTGGTACATCCCTTTCATATCTTCTTCATCCTGGTAATCAAACCGGTTCTTTGAAAATACCTCGAATAAATCATTAGCCGATAAGTATATCACGGAATAATACCGGTCAATCAGCTCCTTGGCGATGCAGTTTGTTAAGAACGTTTTACCGACTCCCGTAGGGCCTGTAAACAGCAGGTTTCCGTGTTCCTGTGAAAATTCCTTTACAAAGTTCTTGCAAGTCTCCACAACCTGTCCCATATACTGTTTGACGGTCCTGTTTAAAACCGGAACCACCCTGGTATCATCAAAGAACTCATAAGAAAGTGTGTCGAAATTTTCTACTGCAATAATCTGCTCAATGTTTGACTGAGCGTAAAGATATTTCATTTCAGACTGGCGGAAACAGTGACACTTGGTTCCATCTGCGTATCCGGTATCTTTGCAATCCGGGCACCGGTACTGCATCTCCATATAATCCGCAGAATAACCGGCTGCCTTTAAAAGCACACTCTTCTGCTCTCTCAAGTCTGCAATCTCATTTCTTAAGTCTTTAAGGGCTCCCTGGTCCCCCTCAAGCAGTCTGCGCGCACTGGCCACTGCACTGGTGCTGATGAAATCATCAAGCTCTTTAATAACCGGAATCCTGCGATATACCTCCGCAATCCGTTCTTCCTGTTCATGGCGGTTCTTAAACTGTTGCTGTCCATATGCCCGCATGATAGCATCGTACTGTGAATTGCTCAGCGCCATAATTACCTCCGTTCATCCTGCTGACCTTATGTAAACTTACTGCCGCTCCGTTAATTGCTTTAGAACAAGAGCATCATAATCAATCTCCCTTTGAGGAAAATTCTGAAACTGATTCTGTCCCCTTTTCCCCTTAGGGCTCTGGGTCTGCTTATTATCACCGCTTTTTCCTGTTTTATGTTCTCCGCTTCTTATACGATCCGCATACTGTTCGTCCAGCTTTCTGATCTCTTCCATGGAGCGTACCCCGGCTTTTTTCCAACCCTCTAATATTTTATCCGCATACTGAAAGCTGGGCGAATGAGTGGCCGCCAGTGTCCGGTTACAAGCTTCAATTACCAGCTCCCTGGCAAATCCATAGGCACGGAACCATCGCTCTATAAAATCTTTCTCCATGTCTCCCGGCTTTCTGTCATTTAACCCAAAGGCTTTCATAACAGCAAAGGAATCCTTGGTAAAGGTAAGGGCAAAGCTCTTGGCATCATCCACGGTCCGAAACCCTTTTTCATGCCAGCTGATAGCCACTGTTTCAATATAACGGATGCTGCTGTGCCCGCCCTGCACACAATACTCCACTACAAATTCCAGCAGCTCGGCAGGCATATGAAGGCCGTCATAAAGGTAGGCAAACACCTCACACTCCCTTTGGGTGAATACCTTATTCATGTATTTCTGGGCAATATAAAGAAGCTGGGAAAAATCCTCATCACCGGCAAGACCGCTTATCTTTTCTGGGGAGTAGACCATGCGGTGGCCGGATGGGGCTGGTTTCTGTTTCGATTTCGGCTGTTCCTCTGCGGTCATGCCGGAACAGGCTGTTTCTGATGCGGCTGGGGTTATTTCTGGCTTTAATGAAATGCTCTCTTTAAGGACTCCGGCATTTTTCCAGTAGGATATGGCACGCGCCACATCGGATTCTGTATGGTTTAGGGCATCCGCAATTTGGGGAATCGTGATTTCTTCTCCTTCATGGCGCATTAGGTATAAATATTCTTTTATGTATTCTCCATTGGCCGCAGCCATGTAGTCGTCAATGAACTCATTGGTAATGACCGTAACGTTGATCTTGAAACTGCTTTTAATATTCAATGTCATAACCCTCACCTTTTTATATAGCTAGTCCGCAGTGCAGCGAGAGAAGCCCGCGGCTTCTCTCGCTCACGGGCTTTCGCCCTATGAAATAGGCCATGGAAAAATTTTCTTATGTGCAAGCACAACGAAAATTTTTCCGTGCCCTATTTCGCACTGCTCATTGCTTTCGTGAATATCATACCACAGGTCCTATTAAAAGAAAATAGGTGGAGTTATCCACTGTATGAATTGTGGATAATGTGGATAATGTGGAAACCAAGTATACATAAATAGGATTTCTTCTCCGAATCATGTCGATTTGCTGATAGAATCGAGATTTTTTAAATTGTAAGACTATAAATTATGTAAATTAAAAAATCCACATAGCTTCTTAACATAAAATGTTGAAAACTATGTGGATAATGTGGATAACTATAAGCCTAAAAGCTTTTCTCCCACTTTTACGATATCTCCGGCCCCCATAGTTATCAACAAATCACCGTGTATACAATTTTCTAAAATAAATGTTTCAATCTCATCAAAGGTTGAAAAATAGTGGGCTTTTACGCCTCTTTTCTCGATTCTCTCCGCAATATCCTTAGAACTGATTCCTAAATCGTCCGCTTCACGAGCCGCATAGATGTCCGCAAGGATCACCTCGTCAGCCAGAGACAGAGCCTCTGCAAACTCATCCAGAAACGCCTTTGTCCTTGTATACGTATGAGGCTGGAACGCTACCCACAACTTTTTATGGGGATAATGCTTTGCCGTTTCCAGAGTTGCTTTGATCTCCTGGGGATGGTGAGCATAGTCATCGATTATAGTAATGCCTGACAGTTCTCCCTTTTTTTCAAAACGGCGGTTGGTACCTGTAAAACGCTTCAGCCCTTTTTTAATCAACTCAAGACCAATTCCTAACTCTGTACATACGGCCGCTGCTGCCAGGGAATTATACACATTATGTTCTCCCGGGACACCAAGTGTTACAGTATCCACAATATTTCCGTCCACCTTTAAATTATAAGTAGCCCTTGCCCA